>Ga0209157_1000036_pt1 | contig 113299 bp, 117 predicted proteins | sample GraSoiAngelo_135_FD_185892 | JGI IMG/M metagenome (GOLD analysis project Ga0209157, IMG submission 185892) | Grasslands soil microbial communities from the Angelo Coastal Reserve, California, USA - 14_0929_05_40cm (SPAdes) (version 2) | ecosystem: Environmental > Terrestrial > Soil >... | reverse complement strand
GCGTCCACGATCGGCTTCTTCGCGATCGGCCACCACGGCCAGTCGGACGTGATGGTGACGGCGTGGACGTGGTGGGCGCTCTACGGCCTGCTCGTAGCGCGCCGAGCGGGTTACGCGACTTGTCCGCTCGTCGCATTTTACGCCTGCGTCGGCGGCGCGATCCTGAGCAAGGGGCCGATTGGCCTGGTCGGGCTCGCCGCCGGATTCGCCGGGGTTGCGTACTCCGACGGCTGGCGCGACACGATGCGGCTGCGGCCCGTCCTCGGCCTCGTGGTCCTCGCCGTGCTGCTGGCGCCCTGGTACGGCACCTGTCTCGTCGGTCGCGGGTCGGCGTTCGTCGGCGACACCGTCGGCGGTCACTACGGCAGCTGGGTGTTCCGTCGCGGCGTGCGCGCCCGGCTCGAGAGCCTCTGGGTCCTCGCGTATGTGCTGCCGTGGACGATCTTTCTCGTCGCCGCCGCGACGTGGTGGCGGAAGCGCCCCGACGTCGAGCGCTGCCTGATCGCCGCCTGGACGCTCACGATCTGGGTGCTTGTCGGCTTGAGCGGCGCCCACCGCGCGCGCTACCTGATTCCGATCTACTCGGGCCTCGCGCTCCTCGTGGGCGAGTTCCTCACGCGCGCCGCCGCGCACGGAGGCGCCAGCGCCCTGCGCCGCGCGCGGCCGCGCAAGGTTTGACGCCGTCCGGGGCCGCGGTCCGGGTGTACCCTGACATCTGGCTGACCTACGATTTCTATCTTCGCCGGCCCGTCGTCGAGCTCGATCGCCCGCGCGTCGAGCAGCTCCTGGCGGGCTCGGCCAGCGGGGCCGTGATCATGTCGAGGGAGTCGTGGACCGGGCTTCAGCCTCGGGCGCACCCGTCGTGGCGGATCGTCGCGATTCGCCGCGTCGCCGACGACGAGATGGTCGTCCTGGGCGGGGGCGGCGCGTGAACCCGACACTGGTCGAGCTCTCGATCGTCCTCCCCGTCTTCAACGAGGCTCAGAGCCTGCCCATCCTGTGGGAAGAGCTGCAGGAGGTCCTCAAGATCGTCGCGGACCCGGCCGAGGTGATCGTGGTCGACGACGGGTCGACCGACGCGAGCGTCGAGTTCGTGAAGCTCCTGCAGCTGACGGACTCGCGCGTGCGTCTGATCCGGCTCGCCGCCAACCGTGGGCTCTCGTCGGCGCTGGCGGCCGGCCTGCGGGCGGTCCGCGGACGCGTGGTCGTCACCCTCGACTCCGACCTGCAGTCCGACCCGCGAGACATTCCCCTGCTTCTCGGAGAGCTCGATCGCTGGGACGCCGCGGTGGGCTGGCGCCGGGCGCGACGCGATCCGTGGCTCAAGCGCGCCTCGTCCCGCATCGCCAACCGCGTGCGCCGTGCGGTCCTCAGCGACCAGGTTCGCGACAGCGCGTGCTCGCTCAGGGCGATGCACCGGCGGTGCGTCGACAGCCTGCCGTTCTTCGACGGCTTCCACCGGTTCGTCCCGGCGCTCCTGCGCCAGGCCGGCCATCGGGTGACCGTGGTGGCGGTGAATCACCGCCCGCGCCGGTTCGGCGTCTCGCACTATGGCGTGCGAAACCGCGCGTGGCGCGGCGTGATCGACCTGTTCGGCGTGCGCTGGCTCCAGGCGCGGCGGCTCCGCTACGAGGCCCGCGAGGAGCCGCCGGGACCGTCGTGACGGCGGCTCGGGGGTCACGGTCGCCGGGTCGCGATATAGATGACGTGCGGATACGGCAGGAAATCAAGCATCGCGTGACGCCGCACCTCGAATCCCGCCGCCCGTAGCGCCGCGCCCAGCTCGTCTGCGCTCCAGTACCTCACCGGTGTCGTCGGCGCCATCAGCTTGTCCAGCGTCCAGGTGAACCAGCGCTTGAGCGCCGGCCGCGTGTCGACGTCCTTGACGATCAGGACGCCGCCGGGGGACAGGCACGCGTGAAGCCGACGCAAGAGCGGGGCCACGTTGTCCGGCGCGATGTGGTGCACGATGTCGAGCATGTACGCGGCCGCGACCTCGCCGTCGCCCTTGAAGGTCCGCGCGTCGCCCTCTTCGTAGGCCACGTTCTCGATGCCGAGCCGTGACGCCGCCCGACGCGCCATCGCGATGCGCCGGACGCTCAGGTCGACGCCCCGGACGAATCGGGCGGGCGCCGTCACGGCGTAGTAGAGCGAGAAGAGGCCGAAGCCGCATCCGATGTCGAGCACGGGTCCCGACTCCGGGAGGTACTGGCCGATCTCGTCGAGGAAACGCTGCCGGAGGATCCAGAACCGCACCCAGCAGTAGGCGCGCACAATCGGATCGTCGTAGGCGCGGATGATGCGGCGGATGATGTCAGCGCGCATAGACGATGTACCCGTCCCGCCGGCGGTCGACCCGGTAGGCGGACAGCCGCAGTCGGAGGCCCGGGAACTGGTCGACGCGCTCGTAGCCGCCGGCGGGCCAGCCCCGCTCGAACAGCACAACGAACTTCGGCGGATGCGCGTCGAAGCCCGCGAGGAATTCTTCGCGCAGGCGCTGGACCGTGCGCGTCTGGGTGTCGTGATAGAAGTGAAAGTCATAGATGAACCGCGTGGGCTGCACGGCGTGCAGGCGCAGCAAGGCGTGGATCCCGGCCTCGGTCGTGTCCAGCACCTGAACGAAATCCTCCGGCGCGATGCGGCCGTCAAGGTCGGCGACGAGTGCCTGCACCCGTCGCTCCTTCGCGGCGATCCACGCGGCGTCGGCCGCTTCGACGCCCTTGAGCCCGAGCATCGTCCCCGCCGCGACGACGCACGCCAAGAGTGGCAGCGCCGCGAGGCGGCGCGCCTCGAGGAGCCGCGGCAGCTCGGCGAAGAGCGCGACCGCCGCGAACGCGGCGAGCGGATAAAGATGGTACTCCCAGCCCTTGTCCTGGCCGAAGAAGTGGGCGGCGCCGTATCCCAGACCGACGGCGACGACCGCGTGCCGCGCGGCGAAGCGGCGGCCCGCGACGGCGGACCCGAGTGCCAGCGCCACGCCGGCGGCGATCGGGATCCACACGTGCCACCGGTAGAACGTCCAGCGCTCCGGCCCGCCGAGACGCGAGTAGAGCGGCACCAGGTAGCCGGCGACGATCTCGTACCACGCCGGGAGCGCGCCCGCGGCGGCGAGCCAGGCGACGGCGGCGAGCGTCGGAACGACGAGCGCCGCCGCGAAGACCGCGACCGGCGCGGCGAGCGGCCTCCCCTCTGCATAGGCGACGAGGGCGACGAGCGCGAGCAGGGCCGCGGCGAGCAGTCCGGCGTGGGGCTTGACCGTGATGCCGGCGCCGAGAGCCAGCCCTCCCCACGCGAGGCTCGTCCGCTCGGCTGGACGCTCGGCCCACCGCGCGACGCCGAGCGCCGCGAGCAAGAGGAACGGACACAGCAAGAAGTCGCGCTGCCCGGCGTGCCAGGCACCGCCGGCCAGGTGGTACGCCGCGAAGAACAGGCCGGCGCCGGCGGCCGCGAGGCGTCCCCACGGCGCGGCCAGCGCCGCGGCCGCGAGCGACGTCGCGGCGAGCCACGCGAGATCGAACGCGCGCCAGCCGGCGTCGCCGGCGCCGAACAGGCCGAGGGCCGCCAGATGCAGCGCGTAGACGCCCGGGAAATTCATGTCGAAGATGTCTCGATACGGCACGGCGCCCGCGCCGATGCGCCAGGCGATGTAGTGCATGAGCGGGACGTCGTGGATCAGCGGCCAGCCCCGCGAGCGCCACGCGAGCACGCCGGTGAGCGTGGCCAGGCCGAGGACGACGAGCGCTCCGACGACCGGCGGTCGCTTCACCACGTCATCGGCGCGCGCTCGGCCGCCCTACTCGCGGAACTCTTGATCGAGGATCTCGCGGATGAAGCGGTCGATCGAGACAGGGTAGAAGCGCGCGTCCGGGGTCGCGATGACCCCGGTGTTGATGACCTCGCGCTGCGCCAGTTCTTCGAGGACGCGCTCGAGATGGCCGCGGGCGTCGCGCTCCTGGCGTCGGATCCGGAGCTCCTCGCTCTCGAGGGAGACGCGCGAGGCGTAGCGGAAGCTGAACACGCGCGCGATCAGGCGCTGGTCCATCAGCTCGGTCTCGTTGAACATCTCACCGTAGGTCGGTCCGCCGCCGGCGCCGATGACGAGGCGGGGCGACACCTTGATGCGGCCGCGAACCTCCACCGACCGGCCGGGGTGCTCGTGCTCCGGTCCCACCAGGATGTAGGGCAGCACGTGATAGCCCGTGATGATCCCGGTGAGGGGCTTTCTGACCACCTGCGTCTCGTCGAAGATGTGGCGCAGAAACTCCAGATCTTGCCAGTCGTCGGCCATGCGGGGTAGTGTACCAGCGGCATGGAGCCGCGCCCGAGCCCCTCTCCGACCCGCGTTCGCGCCGACGTCGCACCGTTGTCCGCCGGAACGCAGTGGCTGCACATCTGCGAGCGCTGCGGCGAGCGTATGGAAGAGCGTCAGTGCAAGATCGTCTGCAACAACTGTGGCCGCTCGCGGGATTGTAGCGATCCCTGACCGCCCACTGTCGTCGCCCACACCGACGCGGACATCCAGCGGTTTCTCACCGTCGCGTGCGCGACGCTTCGCGAGGACTGCCGCTGAGCCGCCGGCGCGCGCTACGGCGCCTCGGGCGGCCGCGTCCTGGGCGCGGGCGCGGCACCGCCGGGCGCGGGTGATGGATCCACGCCCGCGATGGCGTCCATGTCGGGCTCGAGCTGGAGCGTGTCGGCGATCTTGGTGTAGCTCGAGAACATCTGCGTGACGCCGAGCACCTCCATCACTCCCCGCTCGCCGACGCCGAGTCGCCGCATCTCGCCGAGATGGAACGCCGTCCCGAACTGCGAGCGCGTCGTGACCGAGACCGCGAACGCCAGCGCCTCCTTGTGACGGCGCGTGAGTGTGTTGTCGGCGAACACGCGCCGTGCGGCGCCCCACAGGTCCGCCAGGTAGCCCGGGTCCGCCGCCACGCGGCGGAAGGCCACCGGCACGTCGGCGCGCTCGTAGAAGGCGCGGATCTCGGCGAACACCGCCTGCGCCTCGGCGCTCGGGCGCGCCGGCTCGAGCGACTCCAGCGGCGAGTCGGCGACGACGTTGAGCGCGTTCGTGACGCCCACCAGCAGCGCGGCCTCGTACCAGGGCGCGTCGTGGGCCATTCCCTGCAGCTTCCCGGCTGCAGTGTGGGCGCCTACTCAGTAGGCGCAGGCGTTGACGCCGCTCACGACCGCCGCGACCATCTCCTTCTCGGCCCGGCTCCACTCGCCCGGCCCCATCGCGCGTTTCATCGCGCGCCCGTGGAAGCCACCGAGCTCCGGATCCCACGCCATCACCCGGCTCATCGCCGGCGGCTGGGCGAAGTCGTACTTGAACCACGCCTTCGCGGCCTCGAAGAGCTTCTGGACGGGCTCCGGGTACTCCTCGGCGTCTCTCAGTCTGACCGTCGGCATCGCTCAGCTCCTTATCTATACGTGCGCCTCGGCCGGCGGGGCCCCAGCCCCGCGACGGCCTGCAGCGCACACGACCCGCGCCCCGAGGCGGCGTGGATCAGCCAGCGCCCGGGCCAGCCGTCGATCGCGCAGTCGGCGCGGACCGTCCGCGCGCGGACCAGGGTCTTCACGGCCCGCGCGACTTCGTCCGGGTGAATGCCGAAGAGGCGCGCGAGCTGGCGCTCGGTCGTGAACACCGCGCCGCGCGCGTACCGCTCGATCAGCCCGGCTACGGCCACCTCGCGCGAGAGCCGGCGGCCCTCGGCCACGCCGTCCGGCAGCCATGCCTCGAGCAGGTCCCAGCGATACGAGAAGGTCGGCTCGTAGCGCTCCTCGCTCTTGACGAGCCAGAGCCCCTGCTGGAGCTCCGCCATCGCGCGCTCGAACGCGCGCGTCTTCGAGGGCTCCAGCATGAAGACGTTCGCGCGCAGCTCGCGAGTGTACTGCGGGTGCTCGTCGAGCATCGCGTCCATGATCCGCCGCGCCGCGTGCGAGAGCCGCCCGGCCTCGTACTCGACGCGGTAGTCACGCGCCCGCTGGCGGCCGCGCACGAGCGTGTAGAACATCGGGAACAGATCGAGCGCGACGAGGAGCGGACGACCCTTCAGGAGCTTGCCGTAGTACACGCGTTTGGTGGCCGGCAGGGTGTCTTTCAGATCCCAGGTGAGGCCGATCCCGGCGTCGTGGTGCGAGTGCCGGGGCCAGCGCGGGTTCGCCCTGCCGGCGACCGCCTCCCAGAGACAGGCCACGCCCTCGGGGAACCGGTAGAAGGTCGAGCAGAAGCCGACGTCGCGCACGAACGCGAGCGCGTCGCGCTCGCCGTGCACTCGGCGCGCCGGCAGCCGGCGAAACCGACGATCGCGAAGCCGGTGGAGCGAGTCGGAGGTCAACGGCGATTCCTCACGGGCGGACGCCCTCCCTTCGCTCGGGCAGGCCTCTCATTGACCACATTTCCGTCGCTGTTGTAAAGTGCGCTGCATGAAAAGGAAGAAGGCGACGCCGAATGCGGCGGCGCGGAAGCGCGCCGGTAAGAAGCCGGCCGCGCCGAAGCCGGCCAAGTCGGGCGCGACCTATACGCCCAAGCCGCTCCAGGGCAACGGCTGGGCACCGTTCCGCTACCCGCCGCAATAGCGGACGCTCCTGGACAGGCTCCTGCCTCACCTGGCGCCCGGCGCCGTGCTGCTGCTGGGTGTCACGGTTATCTTGCAGTCCGCGTCGATACGGGAGGCCGTCGAGACCTCGGCGCCGGTCTACTCGTGGGTCATCTTCTGCGCGGGAATCCTCCTGGGGTGGCGTTTCAAGCGTATCCAGCTCGCCGTCGCGCTGGGGGTCCTCTTCGCCGCCGAGCGGGCGATCGCGTACTTCCCGGCGGCCGGTCCGTCGGCGCCGGTCGGCCGCGTCGTCTATGCCGCGGTCGCGCTGCTGCTGCCGTTCGACCTGGCGGCCATCGCCTGGCTCTCGGAGCGCACGATGTGGACGTGGGCGGGCCGGCTCGTCGAGGGCGCGATCCTGATCCAGCCGCTCGCGATCGCGCTGCTCCTGCGCCCCGAGCTAGCGTCGGTCGCCCAGGCCCTGCAGCACGGGATCGATCCGAGCGGCCTGCACGTCACGAAGATCCCGGCCATTGGCCTCCTGGCCTTCCTGGTCGCGATCGCGCTGACCGCGCTGCGCTTCGTCGTCCGGCGCACCGTGATCCAGGCGAGCCTCGCCTGGGCCCTGCTCGCCGCGCTGCTGGGGCTCAACGGCGATCGCGCCGCGACCACCGTGTACCTGGCGACCGGCGGGCTCGTCCTCATCGTGTCGCTGATCGAGACCTCGCACCGGATGGCGTTCAGCGACGAGCTGACCGGGCTCCCGTCGCGCCGCGCGCTGACCGACGCGCTCATGCGGCTGCCCGAGCACTACACGATCGCAATGATCGACATCGACCACTTCAAGCAGCTCAACGACGAGTTCGGTCACGCGGCCGGCGACCAGGTGCTCCGCCTGATCGGCTCGACCCTCACGCGAACTGAAGGCGGCGGGCGGCCCTTCCGCTACGGCGGCGAAGAGTTCGCAGTGCTGTTTCCGGGCAAGTCGGCGGCGGAGGCGCTGCCGTATCTCGAGGACCTGCGCGAGACGATCGAGGCCTCGAGCTTCACCCTGCGAGGCCGCGATCGGCCGAAGCTGCGGCCCGAGAAGCCGGTCCGCTCGATCGGCCGGCGCCCCACGCTCGCGATCACGGTCAGCATCGGGGTGGCGGAGCCGGACGAGCCCGGCGTCGAGCCCGACGAGGTCATTCGGGCCGCCGACCAGGCCCTGTACGAGGCGAAGCACACGGGACGCAACCGCATCTGCCTCGCTGAGTAGGCGGCCGAAAGCCGCCTACTGCCCAAGCCTGCTAGTTCAGGCCCCAGGTGAAGACGTGGAGCGGTGTCACCTCGATGATGACCGAGTCCTTCTCGTCGAGCGTGGCGTTGCGGGAATACTGGGGATACTTCCGATAGAGGAGCGCGCGGACCTTCCTGAACCGTGGCCCTCGGTCGTAGAGGCGCGCCATCCCCTGCACCATCGCGCCCTTGATGTGGGTCCAGTCGTCGGAATAGAGATCGACGGTGACCGCGACGCGCGGGTTCTCGGCGAGGTTCAGCGCCTTGCGGCCGTCGCTCGCGGACGCGTAGTAGATCTTTCCGTCGGCCACCACCTGGCACACTGGGACGAGATGCGGCATGCCGCGCGAGTTCGCGCTGGCCACACGGCAGATCCGCTCCCGGTCGAACCATTGCGCGATCGATTTCTTGAGCTTCATCAGGGACCGGCCTTCGGCGGCTCGCCGACGAATCTCAGCACGGCCTCGATCACCGCCGCCGGCTGCTCCTCGGGGATGAAGTGCCCGGAGCCCGGCACGGCGTGTCCCACGACCTGGGCGCAGCGCTCCTTCCAGACCCCGAGCATGTCCGCCACCTGCGGCCGGCGGCCGCCCGCCTCCCCCCAGAGCACCAGGGTCGGGGCGGCGACTTTCTTGTCGCGGTCGGCGCCGTCGTGCTCGAGATCGATCGTCGCGCCGGCGCGGTAGTCGTCGAAGGCGGCGCGCATCGCGCCGGGCTGGCGGAAGCAGCGGACGTACTCCTGTACCGCCTCTTCCTCGATGGCGGCGGGGTTGTAGGCGGAGGTCCGGTACATGTAGCGCAGATAGATCTCCTCGCGCCCGGCGGTCAGCGCCTCCGGCAGGTCGGGGAGCTGGTGGAAGAACCAGTGCCATCGCGCGCGGGCGCTCACCTGATCGGTCCGCGCGAACACGTCGTAGGTGGGCGCGATGTCCAGCAGCACCAGCCGCGTCAGCAGCGCGGGGTGGTCGAGCGCGAACCGATGGGCCACGCGCGCGCCGCGATCGTGACCGATCAGCGCGACCGGCTGGATGCCGAGCGCCTGGACCAGGTCGGCGATGTCGGCCGCCATCGAGCGCTTGTCGTAGCCGCGGATCGGGCGGTCGGAGTCGCCGTAGCCGCGCAGGTCGGGCGCGACGACCGTGAACCGCTCGGCGAACGCCGGCATGACCTTGCGCCACATGTGACCGGTCTGCGGGTAACCGTGCAACAGGACCATGCCCGGCCCCTGACCGAGGCGGCGGTAGTGGATGCGGGTCTTGTCGCGGACGCTGACGACGTCACGGATCATCGCCGATAGTCCTCCGCCCGATCGCGCGGCTCGAAGCCGAGCACGGCGCGGGCGTGCTCGAGGTCGCGGTAGCCCCAGCGGTTGTCGGAGACGGCGTAGAAGATGTCGAACCCGAGCGTGGCCGGCGCGGCGATGCAGAGCTCGAGCATGCGAACGACGTCGCGCTGGCTGCAGAAGACCGAGAACTCGCGCGCCGACACCGGGCGGTCCTCGGCCCGCACGCGGCCGATGCGGACGCAGATCGCCGACAGGCCGTGTGCGTCGGAGTAGTGGCGGGCGATCGCCTCGCCCCAGATCTTGCTGGCGCCGTAGAGGCCGGCCGGGCGCAGCGGCATCTCGTGGGTCATCGTCTTCCACGATTTCGCCTCGTCGTAGCGGCCCGCGGCCAGCGCGCTGTAGGGCGGCTCGCGCTCCCAGGCGCTCACCGTCGCGCCGCTCGACGCGTAGACGACCCGGCCGACACCCGCGCGCCGGGCGGCCTCGAAGACGTTGTAGGTGCCGACCACGTTGGCCTGGAGGATCTCCGCGAAGACGTCGCTCGAGCCGGTGCGCGCGGCGAGGTGCACGACCGTGTCGACGTCGGCGAAGGCGGGCGCGATCGCGTCGAGGTCGGCGATGTCGGCCTGAAAGCACTTCACGCCGGGGATCGGCCGCCGGTTGAGGGCGGACAGCTCGTACTTGCCCTCGAGACGCCGGCGGAGCGCGCCGCCGATCAGCCCGCTCATGCCGGTCACGAGCACCCTGCGCGGCGCCATGGCCCGACGGCCGCTACACGATCGAGGCGTGAACGAGGTTGCTGACGCGGTCGAGCCGCGCCGAATGCCACGGGTCGGGCACGCGGCTGTTGGTCAGATAGGCGAAGGAGACCCCGGAATCGGGATCGGCCCAGCAATACGACGAGCCGACGCCCCCGTGACCGAACGTGCGCGGCGTCGCGAGCGAGCCGAGTCCGCGAATCGTCTCCGTGGTCCCGCGCAGGTGCGGCCCGAGGCCGCGGTGCATCGGCATGCCCATGTAGGCGTCCACGCGATCGCCCGTGTAGTTGCGAATGACGTAGGCGATCGTCCGCGGCGACAGGAGCCTGGCCCCGCCGAGCTGGCCGCCCTGGAGCAGCATCTGATAGAACGCCGCCATCGCGCGCGCGGTCGCGTAGCCGCCGCCGCCCGGCGAGCCCGCGCGCCGCGCCTCGGCCGAGCTCTCCTCGCTACGTCTCACTTGCCGCGCGCCATCCTGCGCGGGCTCGTGCATGTCGACGGCGCGAGCGTGGGCACGATCCGGCAGGCCGACGAACAGCTCGTCCCCGAGGCCGAGCGGCTCGGCGATGTGCTCGCGGATGAACGCCCGATAGTCGGTCTTGGTGAGCGCCTCGATCAGGACGGCGGCCACCCAGTGCGCGGCGCCGCGGTGATAGTGAACGCGCGAGCCCGGCGTCCATTCGAGCGTGAAGCCGCACACCGACCGCCGCAGGAGCTCGTGGTCCTCCCACGCGGCCTTCGGCACCTCGGCGTTCGGAAAGCCGCCCTGGTGCGAGAGCAGCTGGATGATCGAGATGTCGCCCTTGCCGTTGGCCTCGAATCCCGGCACGTGATCGGCGACCCGGTCGGTGAACGCGAGCGCGCCGCGCTCCGCGAGGAGCCACACCGCGCAGGCGGTGATCACCTTCGTGTTCGAGAAGAGCAGCCAGAGCGTCTCGTCGCGCGCCGGCACGCGCTGCGGCTCGAGCCGCGCGTCGCCGAGCGTCCACACGAGCCCGAGCTTGCCGTGGCGGGCCACGGCGATCTGCGCCGCCGGATAGCGCCCCTCGGCGATGTGGGCCGTGATCAGCTCGCGGAGACGGCCGAGCGGTTTGGGGTCGAGACCGAGCGCTTCAACGCTTGCGGGTATCGGTGGGAATGTCATGCGCGCACTCTAGCACGTTCGTGAAGCGGCTTGCGGCGGCGGGCCGGTCACGCTCGTTTCCATCGCGTGGTCGTGCAGCCACGCATCGGCTTGCGCTCTGAGCGAAGTCCGCTGGGTGGCGTCGAGGCCGGTGGGGTCGAAGCGATAGCGGTAGTGAAGGTCCAGGATCGGGGCGAGCTCGGCCGCGTGAATGCGCGCGATCCAGGCGGCCGGCGATTCGTCCGCCCGACGGCCGAGCCCCGCGGCGAGCAGGCGCTCGGCGATCAGGTAGAACTCGGAGTCCTGACCCGGGCGGGCGACCGCGACCGTCGCGCGCGACGCCGCGGCCTCGCGGCCGACGCGCCGGCGCGAGTAGAGACGCCAGACGAGCAGGAGCACCAGCGGGATCAGGAGCCAGGCGGCGTGCCGGCCGATGCCGCTGTCGTCCTCGCTCCACCGCCATTTCGAGAACAGGAAGACGGCGAAGGACCAGAGATCGTGCACGGGCTCGAGCGAGGACGACTCGCTCTGCTCGGTCTGGGCCCACACGGCCGGCGTCGTGTCCACGTCGCGCCAGACGCCGTTCACGTAGGCGAGCGTCCAGGAGTGAGCGTGACGCGCGCGCACGATGTACCGCTGCTCGAGGCGGCTCCATTCCTGAACCGAGAAGCCGACCGTGTAGCGAGCCGGCACGCCGGCCGCCCGCAGGAGCAAGGTCGTGGCGGTGGCGAAGTACTCGCAGTGCCCCGCGCGCGAGTTCAGGAGAAATTCCTCGAGCGCCGACTCTCGCCGTGGGCGCTCGCCCTTCCAGGTCGAGTAGCGGAAGTTTCTTCGGAAGTACGCGGCGATGATGTCGACCTTCTCGACGGGCGACCCGCCGGCGAGCCCCAGGTCCGCCGCGATCCGCGAGACGAGCGGGGCCTCTCGCGTGGGAACTTGAAGATCGGCCTCGACCGGCGGCGCATCGAGCGGCCCGTCGGGCGTGAAGAGTGTCGTGTAGGTGACGAGCCCCAGCCCTTCCTCGACCTTCACCGCCCCGAGGCGGTTCTTCTGGACGCCGACGACGGCCAGGCGGTCGATCTCGAACGCCCCGCCCGGCAGGGCGAGCACGCCGCGCCCGCGGTTCAGGTAGGCCGAGACCGTGATCCGCTCGACCGGGCTCCGACCGGCGCCGAACCGCCACGTCTCACCGTCGGCCTCGGGCTGGACGGCCGTGAAGGCCGCGCCGGAGGCGAGCCACGCCGGCGAGTTGTAGACGTCGTAGCTCGCCTCGCGCAGGAGAAACGGCAGCCGGAGCCCCTCGCGCGGCTCGACGCGCAGCACCGTGCGCTCCGACAACTTCAGCCGACCGAGGTGACCGATGGCCGTCGTCACCCGAAACGGATCCGCGTCGCCGCGCACCATGCTGAAGATGTAGTCGAACACCGTCTGCTCGACCACCTGCTGGAACCGGTGCAGCGCGACGTGGCCGCTGTACCCCGCGAGGGCGGCGACGCCGAGCATCGGCGCCCACCAGAGCGGCGAGAAGCGTCGCGAGCGCCACGGCCAGAGGGCCCAGGCCGCGAGCGCGCACAGGCCCGCGTAGAACTCGAGGGTGCGCCGGTTGGCGGCGCTGGCCGAAAGGACGCAGAGCGCGAAGTAGAGGTAGCCGAGATCGACCTGTCCGGGCCGGGTCTCGGGCGCGCGGGCCGCCTGACGCCTGAGCGCCCAGAAGAACGCCGTCAGCGGGACCTTTCCGGCCGTGCTGTAGAGCTGGATCGCGACCAGCGGGAAGATCAGGAACGGCAGCCACTGGAACAAGAGCGTCATCGCGCGGGGGCCGTCGACGGCCCGCGAGGTGCCGGTGGTCGAGAAGAGATAGACGCCGCTGACGCCGATCAGCAGGGTGCAGAGATCGGTGAGACGGTGGAAGTCGGTCGCCGACAGCTCGAGCCGCCACGTCAGGGCGCGCGCGGCCTCGATGAGGATCGCCAGCGGCAGCGCGAGGAACGGAAAGCCGGTCTGCCAGCCCCAGAAGAGGAGCGCGGCGCCGAGTAGCAGCGGGGGCGGCGTCACAGGCATGCGAGCCCCTCGGCGATCCGGCCCATCTCGAGCCCGTGCACGTCACCCGGTAGGCGGTCGAGCGTCGCCCGCTCGCCGACGACGAAGACGCGGGTCGGCGTGCCGAGCGCCTCCAGGTGGCGGACGAGCTCCTGCCGCGCGGCGTCCCACGCGAGCAGCACGCAGACGCAGCCGCTCAGCACGTCGTGGCGATCGATCACCGCGTGGTGCAGCGAGCGGAACGCCTTGTCCCGACACGGGCCGACGCACGCCAGTACCTCGAGCAGCTGCTCGGTGTGGGCGACGCCGCGCCCGGCGGTGAAGCAGTAGGCCTCCGGCCCCACGAACATGAGGTCGAGCAGCGACTCCTGGGTCTGCATCGAGATCGCGATCGACGCCGCGACCGAGACGGCTTCCTCGAAGATCGGATCGCCGACGTGGCTCGTGAACGTGTCCAGCACGAGCGCGTGGCGCACGAAGAACTCGTCGAGATACTCCTTCACGACCGGCCGGCCGACGCGGGCGAAGCTCTTCCAGTGGATGCGGCGCATCGGATCGCCGGCCCGATAGTCGCGCAGTGACACGAACTCCTCGGAGTCGCCGACGGTGGACGCGAGCGCGACGCCGCCCGGCTGGTACTTGCGGGTACCCGCGATCCGGATCTCCGCCATCGGATACCGCTTCGGCAGGACGAGGAGCGACTGGGGCAACGCGATCGACTTGAGCGCCTGAATGAGCCCCAGCGGGTCCGGCCGCGCGATCGTGATGCCCCTGAACCGCAGGTGGCCCCGGCGCAGCGGCGTGATCTCGACGGTCACTTCGGTCTCGACCGCGGGGTCGAGCGGGGGCAGCGGCCGCGGCGGGATGACTGCGCCGCGCTTCTGCGAGACGAGCCAGGCCCAGCGCGGATAGCCGACCTGCCGGTCGAACCAGTTCCGCCGCTCCTCGCCGGGCTCGCGGGCCGTCACGAACTCCTCGAACGACGGGCGCGGATCGGTGAGCTCCTCCAGCAGGACCAGCCCGTCCTGGCGCCGGCCGGTCTGATTGGCGATCGCGACGCGGTAGGCGACCGGCACGCCGACGGAGGCGAAGCGCGGCAGGATCCGGTGCGCCGCGAACCGCCCGCGAAAGACCAGGCTCGACGCCGCGGAGAGGGCGACGAGGGCGAGCACCAGGGTGAAGACCTGGTAGCCGACGCTCCGGTTCGTGTCGAGGCCGATCACGATCGCGGCGCCGAGCACGCCGAGGGCGAGCGAGCCGGCCCGCGTGCACCGCCGGTCGAGCCGGTACTGAAACGCCGCGAAGGAGCTGAACCAGCGGTACAGGAGGCGCTTCATATTTTCTGTCCATAGGTGCGCCTCGGCCGGCGGGGCTCCAGCCCCGCGACGACCTGCAGCGCACACGGCGCCTACGACGGCATCGGGACTTTCGCGAGAATCTCCTCGACGAGCCCGGCCGTCGTCACCCCGGCGAAGCGCGCCTGCGGCTCGACGACCATGCGGTGAGCGATGACGGGCACCGCCATCTCACGCACGTCCTCTGGGACCACGAACTCGCGGCCTTCGGAGAGGGCCAGCGCCTGCGCGGCCTTCATGAGCGCCAGCGAGGCGCGCGGGCTGGCCCCGAGCTGGATGCCGTTCGCGGCGCGCGTGGCACGCACGACGTCGACCGCGTAGCGCTTCAGCTCGTCGCTCATGCGGACACTTGCGGCGCGCCGGCGCACCATCAGCACGTCGTCGATCGAGACGCACGGCGCCAGGGTGTCGATCGGATGGCGCTGGGCCTGCGCCGAGAGGATCGCCACCTCGTCCTCGGGCGCCACGTAGCCGAGGCTCAGCTGCACCGCGAACCGGTCCATCTGCGCCTCGGGCAAGGGATAGGTGCCGCGAAACTCGACGGGATTCTGCGTGGCGATGACGAAGAACAGCTCCGCCAGGCGATAGGAGCTGCCCTCGACCGAGACCTGGCCTTCGGCCATTGCTTCCAGGAGCGCGGACTGCGTGCGGGGCGAGGCGCGGTTGATCTCGTCGGCCAGCAGCACGTTGGTGAAGACGGGGCCCTCGTGGAAGTGGAAGGCCTGGGCGCGCTGGTCGAACACGGACACCCCGAGGATGTCCGAGGGCAGGAGATCAGGCGTGAACTGGATGCGCTTGAAGCGGCCGCCGATCGAGCGCGCGAGCGCCTTCGCCAGGGTGGTCTTGCCGGTGCCGGGATAGTCCTCGAGCAGCACGTGGCCGCCGCTCGCGAACGCGGCGAGCAGGCGCCGGATCGCGCCGGACTGGCCGCGCATCACCGTCTCGACGTTCTGCGTGAGCTTGCGGAAGACGTCCTGGGGCTCCCGGCTCATGCGCCAACTCAGCGCTTCCGCCGGAGCCCTTCGATCACGTCGAGCACGCGGAGGATCTCGCTCCCGTCGCGAACCATCTCTCGATCGCCGGCCTGCCCCCAGCGGAGCACGCCGTCCCGGTCCACGATGAAGGTCGAGCGGTAGGCGACGTTGCGATCGACGTCGAGCACGCCGTAGGCGCGGATCGCCGCGCGGTGCACGTCGCTCAGGAGCGCGAACGGGAAGTTGCGCGCCTTCATGAACGCGGCGTGGCAGAACGGGCTGTCACCGCTGATGGCGACCACGGCGGCGCCCCGTCTGGCGATCTCGTCGGCGACCCGGCCCAGGTCGCTCAGCTCGGGCGTTCAGATGCCCCCCCAGTCGTAGCAATAGAAGACGAGCACGACGTCCTTGCCCTTGAAGTCGGCCAGGGACGTCTCGCCGCCCGCGCTCGACGGCAGCGAGAAGCCCGGTGCCGCCTGCCCGAAGCGCAGACCGGTCACGAGAGACCTCCGGGACGTGGGACGCTGACGCGGTTGGTCACCGGGCGCTTCATATGGTGGCTCTTCCGGTATACCACGGTCGACGCCAGGGCCGGAAAGGCCCGATACCGTTAGAATAGGGGCCGTGGATCCGGCGCCAACCGGCCGCTGCGACTCGTGCGGGCGCGAGCGCGTCCGGCGGCTCTTCTTCTTCGGGGTCGGCTCCAACGCCGTGCTCAAGTGCGGCCGGTGCGCGCTGCGACATCCGCCCTTGCTGAAGCGCTCGCTCGGGATCGCCGTCATCGTGGGCACCGTCCTCCTGGCCATCAACCAGGGCGACGTGCTGCTGTCCTCGCGGTGGCCGACCGCGCTGGCCTGGAAGGTGCCTCTCACCTATCTGGTGCCGTTCCTGGTGGCGACGTGGGGCGCGCTCCTGAACAGCCGACTCTGACCTCGGCGAGCCACCAGATCTGGTAGCCGCCGGCGCGCGCGGCGCCAGCCTCTCGCGGCTACGATTTCTTGCGTGGGCAGAAGAACCGGGTTGCTAGCGTGTCTCCCCGAAACATTTTTGACCCGACCCATTTCTTTCAGGGGGAGAGCGATGGACGATCCCGGCGGACGATGGATCGAGTTCACGACCCAGGACGGCCGCTCGAGCCGGATGCGCGTCGAGCAGATCGACACGGTGATGCGCGCCAACGGCGGCGACGCGGGCGTCATCCACACGAGCCTGGGCGTGCTCATCAGGGTGCTCAACGTCACCCACGTGCTGAAGCAATGGCGGCACCGCCTGCTCTTCATCGTCTCGCGCCAAGCGACGAGCTACCACGGCTACCTGCAGCGCGCGTTTTCAGACGTCGACTGGGCCGAGGTGATCTTCGACCGCCGCCGCGGCGAGCGGCGTCAGCACGATTCGCCGTGGATGGTCGAGCGGCGCGCGCGCGGCCGGCGCGGGCGGCCCGACGTCGACGCGCGCGCGCGCGCGTTCGGCTGGGCGATCGTCCGGGTCAACCGCGCCTAGGCCAGGCCGGACCAGAGCGCGGCGAGGCGCTGGAGCGCCGCGGTGGGCAGCGGCCCGCGCTCGACCGCGGCCGCGGCGGCCTCGAGATGCTCGAGACTCGAGTAGCCGACGAGGACGGTCGAGACCGCCTCCGACCCTACCGCGAGGCGGATCGACGCCTCGATCAGATTCTCGACGTACCCCTCTCGCACGAGCGCGCCGAGCCCCTGCGCCCTGGCCACGTCGGTCCGATAATCGGGCGCCGTCGAGATCGGATCGACCGTGGGCACCGCGACGGGATGCCGCGTCTCGACGCCGCTCAGCGCGCCGGCGGCCAGCACGCGGATGACGATGACGCCGACGCGCCGCTCGCGGGTGCGCTCGAGGAGCCGGCCGAAGTCCTGGGCGGGAAAGCCCGCCGGCACCGCGGCGCCGGCGCTCGGGTTGAGCAGGTTGTAGCAGACCTGCGCGGTATCGATGGTCCCGGCGTCGATCGCCTGATGCAGTACGGCGGTCTCGCCGAGCGCGGTGATGCCGCAGAACCCGACCTTCCCCTGCTGGCGGAGCTTCTGCACGGCCGGGACGACTTCGCTCAGGACGTCGCCGAGGCTCAGGGCACCGGACCCGCGCGCCGACTCGATCCGGTTGTGGAGCTGGAACAGGTCGACGCGCTCCAGGCCGAGGCGCTTGAGGCTCGCGTCGAGCGAGCGGGCGACCGCTCCGGGAATGTCGCGCAGGTCGGGAGGATCGAGACGGAACTTCGTGCCGACCTGCACACGCGCCTTCAGCGCCTTCAGCACCCGGCCGAGGTTCTCCTCGGACTTGCCGTCGCCGTACGATGGCGCGGTGTCGAAGTAGTTGATGCCGAGCTCCATCGCCCGCGCGACCGCACGCTCGCGCTCGCCCGGCGCGCCGCGGATGATGAGTCCGCCCACGTTGCCGCAGCCGAATCCGAGCGTCGAGACCCTGAGACCCGTCTTGCCGAGATTTCGCAATTCCATGCGAGCGCCTCCCGTTCGTGTCCGGGAACTATTCGCCGATGCTCCGTGCGTTGTCAAGCCGAGGCCAGCAGCTCTGCTCGCCTATAATCTCACCAGACGCGCAGCGACGGCGTCGGGAGGTGCTTGATGGCCCCGTCTTACGTCACCGAGAACAATCACGAGCGCGCGCGACTACGCGCCCTCGTCGACCGCCTGAGCGACGGCGAGCTGGTCCGCCCGCTCGACGCCGGCTGGACGGTCGGCGCCGTCCTCGCCCACCTGGCCTTCTGGGATCAGCGCGCCCTGATCCTGATCGAGCGCTGGGAGACAGAGGGCCCGCGCGCGACTCCGCGCTCGATCGACGCCAAGGACGTGGACTGGATCAACGACTCGGCCAAGGCGCTCTGTCTGGCGCTGCCGCCGCGGGCGGCGGCCCGGCTGGCGGTCGCCGTCGCGGACGCGGTGGACCGTCGGGTCGAGAAGCTGTCGGACGAGCTCGTCGCGGCGAACGCCGGGGCGGGAAGCCCGATCAATCTGCTCCGCGCCGAGCACCGGCGCGAGCACCTCGACGAGATCGAGCGAGCCGTCGGCCCGGCCGCCGGCTAGGCGCCGGCGAGCCGGAGGAGGGAGCACCGGGCGCGATCTCGGTCAGAACCGGACCGAGATGCCGTAGAGGACGTCGTGTCCGGTGAGCTCGGTGTCCGACGAGGTCGATCGATCGCCGTGCGAGAGGCTGTCCCGGCCGAATTGCATGAATCGGTAGCCGCCGAAGAGCTCCGCGTTCCGCGTGAACCGCCACGACAGTCCGGCGCCCCAGCTCAGGCCGATCGCCATCGGGCCATCGGTCCTGGAAGCGGGCTGCGCCGAGCGCGCCACCCCTTCGGCGCCGGGCAAGAGGACGGTCGGCCCGAACGACAGATACGGGGCGAGCGGGCCGAGCGCGGACGAGCCGGGGACGGCAGCGGGCCACCGCAGCTTGAGATCGAACGAGACGGCGGTGCCGAATAGCTCCGCATCGACGAGCCGGTACGGAGCGCTGCTCAGCGTCGGATCTTCCGTCCCGATCACCGGCCTGGGGCCGAGCGTCGAGACACGGAATCGAGAGGTATCGACGCCGAGGGAGAAGGGCTGCGAGCCGTCGAGCGGGCGCTCGGCCTCAGGCGCCTGAGCGGCACTCGAGACGGGGCCGGTCGCGAGGACGACGGCGGCCAGGAGGCCCGTCAGAAGCCGGCGATGTGGTTTGACCACAGGGAAGCCATCCTACCAGCGGCAGGAGCCACGCGCGAGCGGTCGCGCGGCTCGCTCCCATCGCCCCGGGAGAACCAGGAAGCTCCCGTGTCCGGCTCTACGCGGAAGCGCGCTTGTCGAAGACCAGGGGCTGGTCCCGATCGTGGCGCCCCTCGCGGAAGAGGTCCGGCGCGTTCGGCAGCTCGTAGTAGATCTCGAGGTAGTTGCCGTCGGGGTCGTGGAAGTAGATGCTCTTCTGGCTCACGTGGTCGACGGCGCGGACGATCGGAATCCCGTGCTCCTGCAGGGTGAAGTAAGCGTCCGCCAGCGCGGCCTCGCTCCCCACGTGGAAGGCGACGTGATGGACGCCCACGCCGCCCTGCACCACGCGCTGAGCGGACTCGGGATTCTGAACCGGGAAGAGGTCCACGGTGTGGCCGTGCCCCTCGAGCGCCATGAAGACGCCTCCGTGCTCGGGGTCTTCCTCCACGACCTTGAGCCCGAGGACCGTCGAGTAGAAGGCTCGCGACCGCTCGATATCACTCACGCGCAACAGCACATGGCCGATCCCGCTGAGTCGAATCATCGTCCCCTCCTCTTCGTCGTTCCCGGCATCGCTGACCCTCGGCGAGAGTGTACCGCGGGCCGGGCGCTTCGAGGCTAGCGGGGCCGTCGGTCCAGGTCAAGCTCGACCGGATCCAGCCTGCGGCGATTCCCGGCGCATGGCCCAGAGGGCGCCGGCCTGGAGGATCAGCGCCGCCGCGGTGGCCGCGGCGAAGGCCTGCGCGATGCCGGCCCGCTCGATCGAGAGCACCAGGACGAAGAAGAAGCCGGCGAACGCGAACAGGCCGAGCAGCAGCCCACGAAGTACGCGAATGGCTGGGCCGGGCCCCTCGAGATGATGCGCGAAGCCGGCGAGGATCGCGCCGTAGAGCGGGAACGTCGCCAGCAAACCCGTGAGCGAAGGCCCGAGCGTCGTGGCGAGGCCCGTGAGCAGCAGCACGATCGCGGTCGTCACGACGAGCCGCGCCGGGATGTCCCACCGCGGCCTCCGGGCGGGACGAGGGCTCTCGGAATCTCTCGGCATGAAGACGAGCGCTAGGACGACCGTACCGATCACGAGCGTCAGGAGCGGGACGAGCGCGAGGGTCAGGTGCTGCAGCGCGACGGCCGCCGCCGCGAACCCCAGGCTGCCGGCGAGGAGCGCCAGGGCCCAGTGCCGGCCGCGCGCCCAGCGCCCGTAGAGGACACAGAACACGGCCTGCGCGGCGGCGCCCGTCATGGAGCCGACGGCCGCGCCGGCGGCGAACGACACACCCTGGTCGAGCGCCAGGAAGAACGCGACCGGACCCGAGGTGAGCGGAAATCCGACGAGCCAGCCGCTGACACCCGGTCCCCACCGCCGCCCGGCCATGCTGACCGCGCCGATCAAGGTTGGTGTGAGCACGAGCTTGAGCGCCAGGCCGTCCACGACTCCGGAGCTTATCGCGACCGCGCCGAGGACGGGAGCGTCGCGGTGAACGAGGCGCTAGCGCGACCTGGCGGCGGGCCCGGAGGGCTGAGCGCACGGCACCGTGAAGTAGAACGTCGCGCCCTGCCCTTCTTCGGATGCGCAGCCGACGCGTCCGCCGATCTGCTCGACGATCAGCCGCACCAGATAGAGCCCGAGGCCCGTTCCGTCGGTCTCGAGCGCCGCCACGTTGTCGGCCCGGTAGAACTTCTCGAACAGGTGGCGCTGGCTCTCCTTGGGGATCCCGATCCCCGTGTCCGTGATCTGCCAGCGCACGACGTCCTCTTCGCGCGTCAGGCGGACGCTGATACTGCCCCGGCTCGGCGAATACTTGATCGCGTTCGAGGCGAGGTTGAGCACCACCTGGCGCAGGAGCTGCGGGTCGGCGAACACTTCGAGCGGATCGTCGCACGCGTCCACCGTCAGCCGATGGTCCTTCTCCTCGAGCTGGAGCCTCAGATCGTCCAGAACGGTCCGCGTCAGGCCCGCCAGGTCGACGAGCTGCGGCGTCGCCTTCATCCGGCCGCTCTCGAGCCTGGACACGTCGAGCAGGTCGTTGACGAGCTGGATGAGTCGCTGCGCGGCGCCGAGCGCGTCCGTCATGTAGCTGGTGGCGCTGTCGGGCACGGCCGTCTCCTGCATCGCCAGCTCCAGCATCCACTTGATGCCCGACAGCGGGGTGCGGAGCTGGTGGGTCGCGAACGAGACGAAGTCGCTCTTCATCTGCGCGATCTCGCGCTCCTGCGTCACGTCGTGCACGGTGATCGTCAGGCCCGTCGTCCGGCCGGCGGCATCCTGCGTGGCGCGCGCCTCCCAGTGCAGGACGCGGTTGAGGCTCGGCACGTCGAGGTCGCCGTTGGCGCCCGCATCGGGCGCCGCGCCCAGCCCGCCGGCGCACGCCAATATCAAGTTTTCGGTCGAGGCCGCCGAGCACCCGCGCCGCAGGATCTCGCCGAGGTCGCTGCCGACGGTCGAGGTCGCCGCGTATCCGAGCAGCTCGCCGGCGTGGCGGTTGGCCGCCTGGATGAGGCCATCGGGTCCGACGAAGAGCACGCCGTCGGAAGTCGACTCGAGGATCTGCGTCAGCTGGATCCGCTGGGTCTGCGAGTCGGCGTAGAGGCTCGCGTTCTGGAGCGCGATGGCCGCCTGGTCGGCGAAGGCCTGGAGCAGCACGACCTCGTCGTGGGTGAACTCGCGCGTCGAGCCGTCGCCGAGCGCGAGTACGCCGATCGTTCGCGCGCTGACGGCCATCGGCACGCAGAGGACGGCGCGGTCGCCGGAGGCCTGTAGCCGAGCGCGCTGATCCGCCGGCATGACGAGGCCGGGCTCGGCCAGCACGTCGCTCGTCCAGACCGGCCGGCCCTCGTCGACCGCGCGTCCCGCCATCGAGGCGCCGGCCGGCAGCACGTCGCCTCGGCGGAAGCTCTCGCGCGCCCGGCCGCTGATCCCGACGGCCACGAGCGAGCCCTCCGGCTGGCGCAGCCAGAGCACGGACGACTGAACACCGAAGAGCTTCAGAACCGGCTGGACGACGCGATCAGCGACCTGGTGCACGTCGAGGTCTTCCGTCAGCGTCCGCGCGACCCGGGCCAGCTCCTCGGCTTCGCGCTGCCGCCGCGCCAGATCGCGCGTCGCGTCGCGGATGCGCTCCTCCAGACGCGCGTGCGAGGCCCCGAGCTCGGTCGCCATCTGGTTGAACTGCAGCGCGAGCTCGCCGATCTCGTCGGCGGTCTCGATCGCCACGCGGTGATCGAGCTCGCCGCGGCCGAAGCGCTGCACGCCCTGACGCAGCCGCTCGAGGGGCCGGGTCAGCCGCGCGCTCAGCACGTGAGCCGCCCCGGCGCTCACCAGCACCCCGGCCGCCGTCAGCGCGGCGAAGAACCAGAGCTTCTGCCCGACCGCCGCGGTCACCACGGCGCGCGGGTGCTCCACGACCACGCCCCACCCGGCGCGCTCCACGCGCAGGCCCGTCGCCATCGACTCGACGCCGCGCTCGTTCGTGTAGGAGCCGGTGACGCCGCCCGGGCGGTCCTGCTCGAGGAGACTGCGCACGATCGGCCGGTTGAGCAGGGACAGCCGCTTGAGCACGAGGTTGGCGTCGTCGGCCGCGATGAGCCCGCCCCGCCGGTCGACGACGTACGCGCGTCCGCCCTGGCCGAGCTGCAGGTCGGCGATCAGCGACCAGAGGTCCTTGAGGTTCAGGACGCCGACGACGAGGAGCCGGCCCTCCGCGGCTCCCGAGAGCGGCGTGGCGATGGTCACCCACGGCTCGGACGTCTCGGTGGTGGTGACCGCGCCCCAGGCGACGCCGCGTAAGTGGAGACTCCCGTCGAGCGCCGGCGGCGCGTCGGTGCTCGCGATCGTCACGACCTCGCGCCGGGACAGGCGGTACCGCCACGTGCGGGGCGGCTCGAAGATGCCGACCTCCTCGAAGGCCCGCTCTCGCGCGAGAAAGCGCGGGCCCACGGTTGCGACGCCCTTGGGGTCTCCGTCGATGACGGCGGCGCGGAACAGCTGCGCGACCGTCGTCACCGCCTCTTCCTTGTCGGCGAGGAAGAATTCGATCTGGTCCCGCACGCCGCGCGCCGCGACCAGCGCGAGCTCGCCGCGGGCCGCGTGGACGTCGCGCAGGGCGCCGGGCAGCCAGATGAGGTTGACGCCCACGACCGCGACGACGCTCGCCGACGCCAGCAGCAGGAAGAGCCGGCGGCGCAGGGTTCCGAGTCGAAGGCCGATCGCGGGGAGCATCGGCGCCGGCGGAAGCTACTCGACGATGCGCTCCGCTCGCTCGAGGAGCGTGAGCGGCGGCTTCAGCCCGATCGTCCGCGCCGTGACGAGGTTGATGGCGAGCATGAGCTTGTCCGGGATCTGGATCGGAATCTCGGACGGCGCCACGCCCGAGAGGACGCGGTCGACGATGCGCGCCGTCTGCTGGCCCATCCGCCGGTAGTTGGCGCCGTAGGAGACGAGGGCGCCGGCCGCCACCTGCTCGTCCTCGTGCGTCATCAGAGCCACCTTGTCGTCGCGCGCGCGCTGGATCAACAGGCCGATGTGGGCGGTCACGAGGCCGGAGGGCACGTGATAGATCGCGTCGAACGCGCCCCTGGGGAGCGCGCCGAGCTCGCGCACGATGTCGTCGCGGCTCGCGACGTCGCGCCGGATCAGCACCATCCCCAGCTGCTCGGCGGTCCGTTGCGCGAGGCCGAAGCTGATCTCGGCGATGCTCTCCCTGGCGACCAGACAGAGGATGCGGCGGGCATCGGGCGTGATCTCCTTCAAGATCTCGAGCCGCTTGCCGGAGAGCGGCCCTGAGTACACCGACAGCCCCGTGAGGTTGTTGCCGGAGGAGGCGTAGTTCGGCACCAGCCCGGAACGGACGGGATCGCCCACCCACGTGAAGACGATCGGGATCGTCGACGTCGCGCTCTTGGCCGCCATGGTGTGAGAAGTGCTGACCGTCACCAGCACGTCCGGCTTCGCGGCGACCAGCGCCTGGGCCTGCGCCTTCACGTCGGACCCGCCCCCGTTCGTGTCCTCCACGAGCAAGATCAGGTTGGTGTCCTCGCGGTAGCCGAGCTGGCCAAGCCCATCGCGCAGGCCGCCGAGCACCTCGCCGAAGCTGAGCCCCGGCGTCAGCACGGCGATCTTGACGGGCCGCGCCGGTGGGGCCGCGTGCAGCGCTGCGGTGAGGAGCATCGCGAGCCCGGCGGCGCACGCCAGTGCCGCCATCCGTGGACGTGACCGAATAGGTCCCTCCTGAAGATTCGACTCTATAGGAGCAAGAGTCGAGCCACCGGGGAGGCCGCCGCGGACCACGCCTGAAAACTACAGACTTTCTGCTATGAACGGCGCGCTACGCGCGCCCGACGCCCGGCAAGCGGCGAAGGGACGGCGTGACAGGAATGCCGGAGCGCGCCAGGACTGGCGTCAGCGCGAGACGCGCAACGTGAAGCGCCGACCCTGATCGCTCAGCTCGACGCCGTCTTCTCGGATCTCTTCGATCCGGAGCCGGCCATCGATCGAGTCGCCTTCGCGATACCGGCGGCCGTTGATGAACACCATTCGCTCGGCCGGTGTGTCGGCATAGATCAGCGCCTCGACTCTGAGCCCCGCCGACTCCGGCGGTGGCGCAGGTCGGGCGACGGACGCGGGCGGAGGCGCCGGCGCGGCCGGAGCCGCGGGAGCCGGCTGGATCGTCGGTGTCCCCATGCGCGGGGCCGGCGGCGCGGCGGGTGGCCGCGCGCCCGGCTTCACGACCGGCGCGGCGTCGGCCCGCGTGTCGGCCGGCGACGGCGCCGGCTTCTCGACCGCCACATCGGTCTTCGGCAGAGGCTCGAGCTTCACGAGCGGACGCGGGCTCGCCGGCGGCGGCGCCTGAGCGGCGATCGGCGCGGGCGGCGCCTCGGTCGTTACAGGACGCAGCCACCAGATCAGCACGGCGCCGAGGAGGACCGCGTTCAGCGCGAGCGCGGCGAGCAGACGCCCGGACGCGTAGCTCCACGGCGAGCGCGCTCTCGGCGCGGGCGAGAGGAGCCGCTGCACCACGGGAATCTGTCGATCTCGCTGCTGGGCGGCCTTCGTGAGCGCGTCGAGGATGTACGACACGGCTATGGTCGCTCCCGGGTGAGCGAGGGCCCGCTGGCTCCGGGGGCGGTCGCGGCCAGACGGACGAGTGTCTCTTCACCCGCGATGCCGTCGGGTACCAGCGCCTCGCCCTGCTGGAAGACGGCGACGCGCCGCCTGAGCTCTTCGTCGTAGGTCTGGTTGGCCATCGCCGTGATCGGTTGTCCGTCGAGCGCGCCGAGCCGCTGCCGAAGCCAGACGACGTCGCGGCCCAGCATGCCCGGCTGGAGCGGCACCGGCCCGCTCACCGGCGACTTCCAGATCATCACGAATGGGCCGTCCCAGAAGCGCTCCACCTCGGTCGCCGGCAGCGTGACTCGACGCGGGCCGATCTCGATCGTCGCCCGGTCGCCGTCGAGGCGCGCCAGCACCACGTGATGCTTCCGGCCGTCGGGAGTCGCGAGCTCGAGGATCGCCGGAAGGTTGAGGCGACGCAGCACCGTCCAGGTTCCCGAGCGCGTGAGACACCTGAGGCGGGCCGCGCGCCCGAGCTCGCATCCGCGATCGGCGTCCACGCCCCGGGCGTCGAGGCCCCAGAGCGCGTACAGGTTCACGAAGGCGCTCGCGCGGTCGGCGGTCAGCGACGGATCGTCCAGGGTCGCCGCCAGGGTCGGCTCCGGCGCTCGCCGCTCGTCCACCGTCGGGGCGGGCGCCGGGGTCTCGGGCGACGGGCCCGCCTTCTCCACCCGCGAGAACGCCCAGGCCCCGAGTGAGCGCAGTCCGCCGGTCGCGACCAGGGCGATCGTGCTGCCCACGAGGACGAGGAGCACGGCGGCCGCCGTCGCGGCCACCCAGCGCCAACTCCTGCGCGCGCCGAGCACTTCACGGGCCGCGCGCCGGACGACGGCTTCCTTGACGCGCGTCTGTCCGGTCGCGTACGCGCCGAGCAGCGCGCGATCGCAGATCGTGTTGAGCAGACGCGGGATGCCGCGCGACAGGCGGTGGGCGGCGCGCACGGCCTGTCGAGTGAAGATCGCCTGGCGCTGGCCCGCCACCTCCATGCGATGCTGCACGTAACGCTGCGACTCCGCCTCGCTGAACGGTCGCAGGTGATAGCGGGCCGTCACGCGCTGCGAGAGCTGACGCAGGTTGCGTCGCGAGAGCAGATCGGCCAGCTCCGGCTGGCCGATGAGCACCACCTGCAGGAGCTTCTGGGTCGTCGTCTCCAGATTCGTGAGGAGGCGAACCTCCTCGAGGACGCGCGCGCTCAGGTTCTGGGCCTCGTCGATGATGAGGACGGTCCGCCGCCCGCGCGCGTGCGCGTCGAGCAGTGCCTGGGACAGCGCGTCGACCAGCACTTTCAAGCTCGTCGTTCCTGGGGGATACGGCACGCGGAGCTCGTCGCAGACCGCCGCCAACAGCTCGATCGAGGTGAGCCGCGGATTGAAGATCATCGCGACGTCCACGTCCGGCGGGAGCTGCTCCAGCAGGGCGCGGCAGACCGTGGTCTTTCCGGTCCCCACCTCGCCCGTCAGCTGCACGAAGCTGCCGCCCTCGCCGATCCCGTAGAGCAGATGCGCGAGGGCCTCCCGGTGCGCGTCACTCAGGTAGAGGTAGCGCGGATCGGGAGCCAGCGAGAACGGCCGCTCCGTCAGCCCGAAATATGCCGCGTACATGATCGTGCCGCTTATTGCGCTTTCAGGCGCACCTCCTCGTAGGCCGGAAAGGGTATCAGATGCATCGAGTCGAGCATGTGCTCGGCGATCCGCGGTCCCACACCCCGCAAGGTACGATAATCCATGATCGGCGCGAACATCACCCGGTCGATCGAGATCTGCTGGATGCGGTGGAGCAGCGCCTCGCGCTTGCCGGGGTCGCGCTCCCGTGCCTGCTGGTGGAACAGATCGTCGAGGTCGGCGTAGCCGCCGTAGGCGTTGCTTCCCTTGGTGTTCATGAACGCCTCGACGCGGCTGGCCGCGTTGCCCGAGTTCCCGACCGCGGCCATGAACAGGCCGCGGAGCTTTTTCTCGCGCCACGCGGCGAGGAACGCCGCACGCTCCATGAGCCGCATCTTCGTACGGATCCCGACGCCGCCCAGAAAGTTCGCCGCCGCTTCCCCCGCCGTCACGAACGGAGGCGTCGGCACGAAATCGCCGGCGTCGATCCCGTTGGGATAGCCGGCCTCGGCGAGGAGCTGCTTGGCCTTCTGCGGCTCGTACGGGAGCGGCGGCGCCTGCAGTGCGAACTCCATCACGCGGGGTACGATGACCCCGGCCGGCGGACAGTAGCCGAGACACGAGACCTCGTTGATCGCCTGACGATTGAGGGCGTAGTTGGCCGCCAGTCGCACTCGCCTGTCGTGCCAGGGCGATTTGGGATCCCACTGCTCGGCGAACTCGATCCAGTAGATCGACGCGTGCTTGGACGGCACGAGCTGCAGCCGCGGGTCGCGCTTGATGTTCAGGGCGTCTTCGCCGTCGAGCGCGAAGGCGATGTCGGCCTCGCCGTTCTTCAGCATCGCCACGCGCGTCGTGCCCTCGGGCACGCTCTTCATGACGTAGCGCTTGACGGTGGGCACGCGGCGCCAGTAGCCGGGATAGGCCTCGACCACGACTTCCACGCCGGGCTTGTGGCTCACGAAGCGGTAAGGTCCGGCGCCGATCGGGTGCTTTCTGAATCCTTCGTCGCCGACCTGGGTCACGTACTTCTTGGGGACGACAATCCCGGCGGCGGTGGCCGTGGTTCCGTAGAAGGTCATGAAGTCCGGCCAGGGCTCGGTCAGGTGGAAGCGCACGGTCAGGGGATCGACGATCTCGACCTGGCGCACGTGCGCCTGGATCTCCTTGGCTCCCGCTCCTCGATAGCGCTCGTAGCTGAACTTGACGTCCTCGCTCGTGACGGGATCGCCGTTGTGGAACTTGAGATCGCGTCGCAGCTTGAACTCGTACACGAGCCCATCGGGGCTCTCCGTCCACGACTCGGCCAGGCTCGGCGACATCTTGCCCTTGCCCGGCAGCGGCCGGACGAGCGCATCGTGGAGGGCGAAGAGAATCCCGAACGGCGTGATCTGAGCCGGCGCGGTGGACGGGTCGAACCAGGTCGGCGCGATCGTGACGTGCCAGGCGACGACCACGTCGCCCGCCGGCGCGGGCTGCGCGGCCGCCTCCCGGACCGCGGCGAAGATCAGGAGCGTCACACTCACGATGAGGACCGCGATATATCGATCCGGGCGCATATTCATCTCCGTTCGAAGGACGCCTCCCGCCTCCACTGCTTCGGACGCGAGTATATTCGACTCGCCGTGCGCGCTGCAGACCGTCGCGGGGCTGGGGCCCCGCCGGTCGAGGCGCGCCTATCCAACAATGCGCGCTGCAGACCGTCGCGGGGCTGGGGTTCTCGTCGCCGTGATCTCGGCGCTCCTCGGCGCCTGTGCGGCGCCGCCTCCGTTGGCGACGCCGGTAGGGCAGATGCCGGACCTGCGCGGAACGTGGACGGGCACCTGGGGCGGGGCTCCCGTGACGCTCGTCATCCTCGAGCAGCGGGACGCCGAGCCCGTCGACGGGGTGACCGTCGGTCCCTGGCAGGTATTCGGCCGAACCCTGCCCGGAGTGGCAGGGATCCTGACCGTCAAGATCCGGAACGAGATGGTCTCGGTCAACGTGCAGGGCCGGCTCGGGACCTCGAACGGACGACTCGCCCTCGTGCTCGAGCCCGCCACCGTGAACGGCGGCTGGATCAGTCTGACCCGGCTCGGGGAAAACAGGCTGGCGGGAACCGGGACGGCGCTCATGAGCTGGGAGCCGCAGGGGCCCGTGGAGCTAATTCGTCAGCCCCAGGGCCCCGCGGCCAAGGCACCTGCCTAGAAGCTCAGCTCGAGAAGCTCACTGCTTGCCGTCACCGTCGGACTGGAACCACGTATAGTCCCAGACGCTGACCCGATAGCTGGCGGTCGCTGGCAAGTTCGGGACCTCGAAGTACGCGCGTCCGAACCCGCCCACACCTCCGGGCACGTAGCCGACACGCTGACCGACCACGGCGCCGTTGGCGTTGATGGCCTGGGCAAGAACGCGCAGATGTATCGCATACTCGCCGTTGCGGTTGTAGACGTACCCGGAGACCTTCCGCGAGCTCTGGCCCTGTTCGGCGGCGGCCCATTCCACCGTGAAGTGGTGCTCCCACCCGACCGTCAGGGTCGTGGCCGTCGTGCTGAGCGGCGGCGTGGCGTCGAGCTCTGCGCACGCCGCGCACATCGTGGCAATCAGGCCGATCAGGCCGCCGAGTCGAATCAACCCCATCGAACGTTGTCTCATTTCATGGACAGGTTTGCTGCCTTCACCGCCGCGAGCACTTCGGCCGGCTCGAGGAGGTTCAGCGGGCTGTCCATGATCTTCATGTATTTGACGGTGCCCGTCTTGTCGATGATGAAGTACGCCCGCTTCGCGTAGCGATAGACGGGGCTCGCCTCGTTCGTCTCCATCGCCCCGTACGCCGGGAGCATTTGACGGCGGAAATCCGAGAGGAGGAGCTGCTTCGAATGCTGGTCTTTCTGCCACGCGGCGAGGGCGAGGTGGTGATCGGTGCTGACGCCCACGACCTGGGCGCCGGCGGCTTCGAACTGCGGCAGGGCCGCCTCGAAGCCGGCGAGTTCACGGGTTCAGGTCGGGGTGAACGCGGCGATGAAGGTATAAATGACGACGGGCCCCTTGGCCGTCAAGTCTGAGAGCTTGACGGGCTTGCCGTCGGTCCCGTTGAGGGCGAAGTCGGGGGCCTTCTGCCCAACTTCCAGGGCGGCGGCAGCGCTAGCCAGGACCAGAACGGCCAGCGCGCTCAGGACGAGAGTCCGGCTCACGGCGCGTGCGATGGACATAGCTCCTCCTTGGCTCAGAGTTACTCCCTGGGATTGTACTCGTAACACTCGGACCGGGCGCGCGGTTCCGGGGAACATCGAGTCGGGAGAATGTGCTAGCCTGCGGACCCTGGCGGAGGAGGCCTCGATGCACGCGATCCCGTCGTCCCGTCGCCGTTTTCTCGTGGGTACCGCATCGCTGACTGCGGGGCTCATCCTGCCGCGGCTCTCCAACGCGCAGTCGCCGCCCTCTCGCCCGCTCGTCCCACGCGAAACCTTCTTCGGCGATCCGGACGTCGCCTGGGCCCAGCTCTCGTTCGACGGCGCGTGGGTGGCGTACGTCGCCCCGGTCGACGGCGTGCGCAACCTCTGGGTGGCGCCCGTCGGCGATCTGAAAGGGGCTCGGCCCCTGACCCGCGTAACCGATCGCCCGATCGGCTCCTTCTTCCAGTGGGCGTACACGAATCGGCACGTCGTCTTCTGGGAGGAGCGCGACGGCGACGAGAACTGGCGCGCCTCGAGCGTCGACATCCACGACGGCACGGTCGTGCCGCTCACGCCCCTGCGTGGCGTGCGCTCCTGGCTGCAGGAGGTGAGCCGGCGCTTCCCGAGCGAGATGCTCATCAGCCACAACGAGCGCGACAAGCAATTCTTCGACCTCTTTCGCATCGACGTCGTGACGGGGAATTCGACACTCCTCTTCGAGAATTCCCAGTTCGTGCGGCTCGCCACGGACGACGCCTTCCAGCTGCGACTCGGCTCCCGCGTCCGCAAGGACGGCAGTGTGGAGGTGCTCGAGCGCCGGCCGAGCGGGGCCTGGGTGCCCTTCCTGTCGATCCCGCGCGGCGACGTCGACGCCACGCGGGTCCTGGACTTCAGCGCCGACGGTAAGACCCTGTACCTCTTCGACGCGCGGGATCGCGACAAGGCCGCGCTCGTAGCCGTGGACGTGGCGACTCGCCGGGCGCGCGTGCTCGCCGAGAACCCGGACGCCGACATCACGAGGGTCCTGCTCCATCGCGTCACGCGCCACCCGCTCGCCGCCGGCGCCATGGTCGATCGGCGACGGTGGCAGGTGGTCGATCGCAGCTTCGCGGCGGACCTGAAGGCGATCGAGGCGTCGACGTCCGGCGACGTCGAGCTGATCGGCCTCACCGCCGACGCGACCCGGGTCATGGTCCACGTCCAGCACGATGCCGCGAGCCCGGAATGGGTCCTCTACGATCGGGCCACGCGGCGGATCCGGCCGCTCTTCAAGGCGCGGCGTCGCCTCGACGGCCTACCCTTGCGGCCGCTCGAGCCCGTGACGTTCCCGGCCCGGGATGGCCTCAGGATCCAGGGCTACCTGACGCGCCCGGCGCCGGACGCGAAGAACCTCCCGATGGTTCTGGTGATCCACGGCGGACCCTATCTCCGGGACGAGTGGGGATTCAATTCCACCCACCAGTGGCTCGCCAATCGCGGCTACGCGGTGCTCAGCATCAACTATCGAGGCTCGACCGGCTTCGGCAAGGCCTTCGTGACCGCCGCCGATCGCGAGTGGGGCGGCAAGATGCACGACGACCTGATCGCCGGCGTCGACTGGGCGGTCGCGCGCGGGATCGCCGACCCCAAGCGGATCGGCTTCTACGGCGGCAGCTATGGCGGCTACGCGGCGCTCACCGCGGCCACGAAGACGCCGGAGGTGTTCGCGTGCATCGTCGACATCTACGGCATCGCCAATCTCCTGACCTTCATGGCGGCGATCCCGCCCTACTGGGCGCCAGGATTCAGCGTCTGGAAGAACCGCATCGGCGATCCGGACACCGAGGAAGGCCGGGCGTTTCTGCGAGAGCGCTCGCCCCTGACCCACATCGACCGTGCCTTCCGGCCGATCCTGATCGTGCAGGGGCTCAAGGACGTGCGTGTGACCCGCGCCGAATCGGAGCAGATGGTGACGGCGCTGCGCCGGCGCAACGTGCCGGTGACCTACATCGTCTTCCCGGATGAGGGCCACGGCTTCTCGAAGCCGCAGAACCAGATCGCGTTCCGCGCGGTGACCGAAGCGTTCCTCGCCAAGCACCTGGGCGGCGCCGCCCAGCCGATCGACCGCCCGCGCGACTTCGCCGGCTCCTCGATAGCGGTCGAAGTCGGCGCCGACCTGGTCCCCGGCCTCACCGGCTAGCCAACTTCCGAACTCCCCGCTAACCGGCGGAAGACTCAAGGGCGCGCAAAATGGGCCCTTATCGGCCGCCTGCGGTCACGCCTTGTTATACCTCGAGTAAATCTCCACGATCCGCTTGTCGCACTCTTCGAGCGCCTTCGCCGGCTCCCAATTGTCGACAAGCACCCGCTGGATCATCTTCGGGATCACGTGCGTGTTGAGCACCTCGCCGGCCGCCGGCGTCGGCGCGCCCGCGTAGCTCACCGGCACGCCGGTCTCGGCCATGTTGACGAAGTGCTTGAACTCGGGCTTCTCGCGCCAGAAGGGCGAATCGAAGAGGCGTTTGTAGACCGGCACCCAGCGGCCGCCGGTCGACTGGATGATCTTGTCGTAGTTCGCGGGCTGCATGAAGTACTCGATGAGCCCACGCGCGATGTCGGGATACGGATTTTTCTTGAACGCGCCGTAGGACCACGTGTCGATCTGGTTGACGGTGCCCTTGGGGCCGGCCGGCACCGGGAAGAGCCCGGTGACCTTCTGCAGATCCTTGTCGTTCGAGTCGAGATAGGCGTAGATGCTCGACGGGTTCATCACGAACGCCGCCTGCTTCGACTGGTAGGCCTTGTTGTTGCCGGAATTGTCCCACCCGATCGCGCCCTGCGGGATGATCTTGTGCGTCTTGAACATGGCCTCGATCACCTTCACGCCGGCCACGTTCGCCGCCGAGTTCATGACCACCGTCCGGTTGTCGGCCTCGACCATCTTGCCGCCGTAGCACCAGAGCAGATTCATCACGTTGTCGGTGGTGTCCTCGACGAGGCCGAGGCACATCCCGAACGCGTACAGGCGCGGCGGCGACTGGATCTTCTTGCTGGTCTCGATGAACTCGTCCCAGGTCTTCGGGTACTCGACCTTCGCCTGCTCGAGCAGATCGAGCCGGGCGTGGACCGGCCAGGGATTGACGGCCAGCGGCACGCCCAGCGCGCGGCCCTTGTACACGACCGCGGTCATGCTCGACTCGAAGATGCCCTTCGGCTCGCGCCGCATCTTCGCGACGAGCTCGGTGACGTCGAGCAGGTGACCCTGCGATCCGTAGAACTGCACGTTCGACTCGTAGAGCCGGATGACGTCCGGCGGGTTGCCTGCTTCGATCGACGCCGCGAGCTTGGCCGCCGCCTGCTCGTTCGCGACGACCGCGTACTCCACCTCGGACTCCTTGAGCCCGGCCTGCTTGGCGAACTCGTACACCTGCTCCTTCTGGATCTGGTCCGCGAGCGGCGTGAAGTTCGGCAGATGCCAGTAGACGAGCTTCTTCGGCCGCTGGGCGTGACTCTTGCCGACCCGCCACCACGGGCCCGTCGCCGCGACGCCGGCGGCGCCGGCCAGCTTCAGGACGTCACGCCGATTCATCGAGCTCATACGGGTCTCCTTGTGTGATCAGCCCTTCACGGCGCCGAGGGTCAGGCCCTTGACGACCCAGCGCTGGAAGATCAGGTACATGACGAGCGGCGGCAAGGTACTGAGGAACGACGCGGCCATCATCGGACCCCAGAAGAAGACGTCCTCGACGACGAACAGCGAGAGCCCCATCGTGATCGTCCGGACCTCCACGCTGTTCACGAACACGTTCGCGTACAGGAACTCGTTCCACGACTGGGTGAACGAGAAGAAGGTGACGACCGCGAGCGCCGGCAGGGACATCGGCAGGATCACCCGGACGAGGCTGCCGAGCCGGCTGCAGCCGTCGACGAGCGCCGCCTCTTCCAGCTCGAGCGGGACCGACCGGAAGTAGCCCATCAGCAGCCACGTCGAGAACGGCACGGAGAAGCTCAGGTACGCGAGGATCAGCCCCTGGTGAGTATCGATGAGCCGAAGCACCGACATCACGGCGAACAGCGGGATGAAGAGCAGCGCCGGCGGCACCAGGTAGGTGACGACGAGCCCCCGCGCGATCAGCGCGCGGCCCGGGAAGCGCAGCCGAGCCAGCGCGTACGCGCCCAGGCACCCGAACGCGAGCGAGAGCACCGTGTTGCCGATCGCGATGATCGTGCTGTTGCGCACGTACTTCATGAACGGCGTCGTGCCGAACAACCGCCCGTAGGCGGCCAGGGTGGGCCGGTGCGGGTAGAGCGTCGCCTCGAAGCCGTAGATCTCACGGTCGGCCTTGAGCGAGGTCGCGATCATCCAGTAGAACGGCAGGAGCGTCCACACCAGCAGCACCACGAGCAGACCGTTCCCGATCCACTTCAAGATCCGCCGCGAGCCCGACGTCGTCCGCACCATCGCCTACTCGTCGGCCGAGCGCAGCATGCGCCGGGTGAGCAGCACGATGAGGACGACCAGCACCGGGAAGAACACGAGCGAGATGGCCGCGCCCATCCCGAGCCGGCGGGCGCCGAGCGCCGTCGTGTACGCGAGGTGCGGGAAGATCTCGGTGCGGCTCGCGGGCCCGCCCTTCGTGAGGATCAGCACGAACTGGAGGTTGGTGGCCGTCCAGATCGTCGAGAGCATCACCGTGGTCAGGAAGATGGTCTTGAGCCGCGGGATCGTGACGAAGAAGAACTGCTGCAGGGTCGAGGCGCCGTCGATCTCCGCCGCCTCGTAGAGCTCCTTCGGAATCGCCTGCAAGCCGGCCAGGAACGTCATCGAGTAGAACGGCGTGCCCGACCACACCACCACCGCGATCACGCAGGCCATCGCCAGCCGCGGGTCGGACAGCCACGAGACGATGTCGCTCGTCACGTGGAACGTGATCAGGAAGTTGTTCAGGAACCCGCTCAGGTCGTCGAAGATCCAGCGCCAGTTCAGCGCCACGATGACGACCGGCACCGCCCACGGCACGAACAGGAGCGTACGGAAGACGTTGTTGAGGCGCCGGGGCTGGTCGAGGATCAGCGCCATCGTGAGCCCGAGCACGAACTTGAGGCCGACCGCCACCGCGGTGTAGAGCACGCTGTTCCAGGCCGTGCGCAGGAACACCTCGTCGCGGAGCAGATCGAGGTAGTTGGCGACGCCAACGAAGCGGCCGGGCGCGCCGACCATCTTATCTTGCAAACTGAGATAGATCGCCGAGAAGAACGGATAGGCGACCAGGAAGAGGATGACCAGGAGCGTCGGGGTCAGGAGGCCCCAGGCGAGCCACGATTCCTGACGGCGCACCGCCGACGGTCGCGGCCGACCGACCGCCGGCGCCTCGACGAGCACATCCTCGCGAAAGGCTCCCCGCGGGCCGGCCGAGATCGCCACGCGCGGATTATCGGGGCGCCTCACGAGCACGTCAAGACGCGCCGCCGCCTCGCTGCGCGCGGGGCTTGAATACGGCCCGCGACCGCGCGAGACTCGTCGCGCTCCCGAGCGGGAGCGCGCGACGGACACGCATCAGGAGGAGGAGAGATGATGAGGATCCGAGCGAGCATCGCGACCATCGCCATGGTCGCGCTGGTGGCGGCCGGCATCGCGACGCGGGGCGCGGCCCAGGACAAGACGCTCACGATCGGCGTGCTGGGCCCGCTCTCGGGCGGCGCGGCGTCGTACGGCGTCGAGCTGGTGCGGGGCGCCGAGATGAAGGCCGACGAGATCAACAAGGCCGGCGGCCTGAAGGTCGGCAACGACGTCTATCACATCAAGCTCGTGAGCTACGACCACAAGGCGCTCGCCGCCGACGCCGCCACCGCGGCCAACAAGCTCGTGTTCCAGGACAAGGTCAAGTACATCATCGGCAACGCGGTCGGCGCCACCTGCAACGCCGTGCAAACGGTGACCGAGCCCGAGAAGGTCCTGTTCTCGTTCGTGTGCTGGGGCACGAACAACCTCGGCCCCGACAAGCCGCATTCGTTCCGCGCGATGCTGAGCCAGTGGGAAGTCGCCGAGCCCTTCTATCGCTGGGTGAAGGAAAAGCACCCCGCCGTCAAGCGCGTCGCCCTCATCTCGCCCAACGACACCAGCGGCAAGGACACCAACACCGCGGTGGTGAAGGCGCTCAAGGGGCTCGCCTTCGAGGTCGCCGCCGACGAGTACTACGAGCGCGGTACCAAGGACTTCTATCCCATTCTGACCAAGATGCTGGCGACCCAGCCCGACATGCTCGACGTCGCGGCCGCGCCGGCCGGCGAGGCGGGGCTCATCCTGAAGCAGGCGCGCGAGCTCGGCTTCAAAGGCGCCAAGGGCTGGACCGCCGGGACCAATCCGTTCACGATCATCGGCGTCGCCGGCAAGGACGCGGCCGAGGGCGTGTGGAGCCCGACGAACATCAACGTGAAGAGCGATTTCGTCAGCCCGACCGTGCGCCGCTTCGGCGAGGAGTACGAGAAGCGCTACAAGGAAGTGCCCGGCGTCATCGCCGTCGCCAACTACGCGGCCTTCGACGTGTTCACCAAGGCCATGCAGGACGCGCGCTCGCTCGACACCGACAAGGTCCTGGCGGCGCTCACGCAGAAGCCTTTCGACACCGTGTGGGGCAAGCTGGTCCTCGGCGGCAAGGAGACGTACGGCATCGACCGGCAGTTCCTCTACCCGGTCGTCATCAGCGAGATCCGCGACGGCAAGGTGGTCGACATCGCGCAGGTGCTGCCGGCGGCGCTGAAGAAGTGAGGCCCGCCCCTCGCTAGGGTCCGAGGGCGACTGGTGTCGATCGAGCTTCTCGTCCAGGCGCTGCTCAACGGCTTCGGCCTGGCGATGGTCTACGTGCTGGTCGCCCTCGGCCTCACCCTCATCTTCTCGATCCTCGAGATCATCAACTTCGCCCACGGCGAGTTCTACATGCTCGGGGGCTACATCACCTACTACGCCTACGCCCTCTTCGGCCTGAACTACTTCGCGACCCTGGGCCTGGCGATCCTCACGGTCGGCCTCGCGGGCGTGGCGGCCGAGCGGCTGATCTTCCACGATCTGCGCGGCCGCGCGCTGAACGCCTTCATCGTGTCGCTCGGGCTGCTCTGGGTCATGCAGGCCGGAGCGCAGCTCGCGTTCGGCGTGCTCGACAAGCCCGTGCCGTCCGCGTTCTCCGGCGTCGTGCGCGTCTTCGGGCTGGTGATGTCGGTCGAGCGGGTGGTGGTGACCCTCTCCGCGATCGTTCTGATCGCGGCCCTCTATCTCTTCTTGCGCTGGAGCCGGCCCGGGCGCGCCATGCGGGCTGTGGCGCAGGACCCGGACGCCGCAGCGCTCCAGGGCGTCAACATCGACGCGGCCTCCGCCCTGGGCTTCGGCGTCGGTTGCGCGCTGGCCGGAGGCGCCGGCGGCCTGCTCGCGCCGCTCTTCGCGGTGAGCCCGGCGATGGGGGCGCTGCCGGTCGTCAAGGCCTTCATCATTATTATCGTCGGCGGCATGGGGAGCCTGCCGGGCGCCGTCCTCGGCGGCCTCCTTCTGGGGGGTGTCGAGGGGCTCGGCGCGCTCTTCATGGGAAGCGCCGCCGTGAACATCCTCGGCTTCCTGATGGTGATCGTGGTCCTGCTCGTGCGGCCGCGGGGGCTGCTCAGTGGAGCGTAGTGTGTCGGGTCCTGCTGCGGGCGTGGCGCTGATCGCGCTGACGGCCGCCGCGCTGCCCCTGATCACGCGCGACTCCTACTACCTCGACGTCGCCACCACCATCCTCATGAACCTCACCCTGACGATGAGCTTCCGCCTTCAAATCAGCACCGGACAGATCAACATGGCGCACATCTCCTTCATGGGGATCGGCGCCTACGCGTCGGCCCTGCTGGTGACGCGGGCCGGGCTGTCCTTCTGGGCCACGCTGTGGATCGGCGCGCTCGTCGCGGCGTCGCTGGCCGTCCCGATCGGCAGCATCGCGCTTCGCGTGAGCGGCCCGTACTACTTCCTGATCACATTCGCCTTCTCCGAGGTCGTCCGGCTCTTCTTCAACAACTTCTTCGAAGGGCTCTTCGGCGGCCCCTCGGGCCTGGTGGGGATTCCCAAGCCCGGCCGGGTGCTCGGGCTGGCCTTCGACAGCAAGCTCGCGCTCTACGGGCTGATGGCCGTGATGTGCGTCGTGGTGGTGCTGGCCCTCGTCCGTCTCGACTACTCGCGATTCGGCCTCACCGCGGGCGCGATCCGTCAGGCCGACCTGGTGGCCGAAACCCTGGGCGTGAACGTCTTCCGGTACAAGCTGACGGCCTTCGTCCTCGGCAGCTTCGTCGCCGGGCTCGCCGGCGTCTTCTTCGCCCACTTCCGCCAGGTCCTGCACTCCAGTGATTTCGGACTGGAGCCGATGGTGCTGCTGGTCGTGTTCACGGTGATCGGCGGCACGGGGAGCGTGTGGGGGCCGGCGGTCGGAACGATCTTGATGACGATCGCCTCGGAGCTCCTGCGCGAGCTCCACCACTACGAGATCCTCGTCTTCGGCGCTGTCCTCATCCTGACGATGCTCTTCGCGCCCGAGGGCCTCGTGGCGCTTCCCAGCGCGGCCCGCCGCCTGCTCCGGAGACGCCGCCGGCAGGCGACGGCACCCGCGGGAGCCGGCCTTGCTCCTTGAGCTTCGACGAGTCTCACGGCGCTTCGGCGGCCTGCATGCCGTCGCCGATCTTTCGATGACGGTCATGCCCGGCTCGATCCACGGCCTCATCGGTCCCAACGGGGCCGGCAAGAGCACGGTCTTCAACCTGATCACCGGCGTCATCCCCTTGACCGCCGGCGAGATCCGCTACAAGCGCGAGCGAATCTCCGAGCTCCGCCCGTCGGAGATCTGCCGGCGCGGCATCGCGCGGACGTTCCAGGCGACGGCGCTCTTCCGGGAGTACACGGTGCTCCAGAACGTGCTCGTCGGCGCCCATCTCCTGGCTGCTCCGGGGCTCGTACCGGCGCTCCTCTGGTCGCGGGCCTATCGGGAGCGCGAGCGACGGGCGCGCGAGCGCGCGCACGCGTTGCTGACGTCGCTCGGCCTCGGCGCGGTCGCGGGCCAGGTGGCCGGCCAGCTCCCACACCGCGACCAGAAGGCGCTCGCGCTCGCGATGGCGCTCGCCACCGGGGCCGAGCTCGTCATCCTCGACGAGCCGCTGGCCGGGCTCACCGATCACGAGAAGGCCGAGACAACCGCCGTCCTCAGGCGGCTCGCCGAGCAGAGCGTCACGGTACTCCTGGTCGAGCACGACATGAAGGCGGTCATGGGCGTCTGCGACACCGTGACCGTGCTCGATCACGGCGTCCGCATCGCCGAGGGCACGCCGCGCGAGATCCAGACGAACGCGGTGGTGATCGAGGCCTACCTGGGCGCGGAGGAGCCGGGTGCTTGAGCTGGCCGACCTCACGGTCCATTACGGCAACGTCGCCGCCGTCGATGGCGTGTCGGTCACCGTGCACGAAGGCGAGATCGTCGCGATCATCGGCCCCAACGGCGCCGGCAAGACCTCGACCCTGCGCGCGCTCTCGGGGCTCGTCCGGCCGAGCGGCGGGCGAATCGTCTTCCGCGGCGTCGACATCTCGAGATGGCGCGCGCACCGCATCGTGACCCTGGGTCTCTCGCACGCGCCCGAGGGACGGCGGCTCTTTCCGCAGATGACGGTCCTCGAGAATCTCCGGATGGGCGCGTACCGCCGGCGCGACGGCCAGGCGATCGAGCGCACGCTCGCCGAAGTCCTCGAGCGGTTCCCGCGCCTGGGCGAGCGCCGGCGCCAGCTCGCCGGCACGCTCAGCGGCGGCGAGCAGCAGATGCTCACGATCGGCCGCGCGCTGATGTCGAGCCCGACCCTGCTGGTGCTCGACGAGCCGTCGTTCGGTCTGGCCCCGCTGGTCGTCCGCGAGATCCGGACGATCGTGGAGTCGATCAACCGGGACCGGAAGGTCGCGGTCTTGCTGGTGGAACAGAATGCGCGGATGGCGCTGGCCGTCGCCGCCCGCGCGTACGTGATGGAGACCGGGCGCATCGTGCTGAGCGGCCCGGCGGCCGCGCTCCGCGAGAGCCCGCACGTCAAGGCCGCCTATCTCGGCGGCTGACGGGTAAGCTGGAGGCATCGCCATGAAGTTCGAGACCAGGCTCACCGACGACCTCATCGCGCGCTACCAGAAATCGGGGCACTGGGGCGCCGAGACGTTCTACTCGATCCTGGCGGCGCGGGCCGCGGCGCATCCCGACCGGATCGCGATCGTCGACCGCGGACGCCGCGTCACCTATCGCGAGCTGCGGACGCGCGTCGACCGGGTGGCGGCGGGGTTCGCGGCCCTCGGCATCGGCCCGGGAGACGTCGTCACGATCCAGATGCCGAACTGGGCGGAGTTCGCGTACGTCTTCTTCGCGCTGGAGCGGCTGGGGGCGGTCGCGAACCAGATCGGCTCGGACTTCCGGAGCCGCGAGGTGGAGTACATCCTGCGCTTCTCGGAAAGCCGCGCCTTCGTCTGCCCGGCGAGCTTCAAGAGCTTCGACTACGTGAAGATGAGCGCCGAGCTGCGACCCGGGCTGCCCGACCTCAAAGCGGTCTGCGTCCTCGGGAGCCCGGCTACGGGCGGCGCGGCGCCGGGGCTCGTGTCGCTCGACAGCATGGTCGAGAACGCCGGAGCCGCGGCGCCGCCGGGCGCCGGCCAGCGGGCGAACGACGTCATGCGGATGGCCTTCACCTCGGGCACCACCGGCAATCCCAAGGGCGTGATCCACAGCCACAACACCACGCTCTCGACGTGCCGCACCCTGAACGCCGACATGCGCGTCACGCCGGAGGAAGTCTTCCTGATCTATCTGCCGCTCGGACTCAACTGGGGCTACCTCACCCTCGTGCAGGCGGTGATGGCGGGAGCACGGGCCGTGCTCCTCGATCAGTTCAGCGCTCGGGCGCCCCTCGAGCTGATCCAGCGCGAGCGGGTCACCTACATTCCCACGGCGCCCGCGTCGATCATCGCGATGCTCAACGAGCCCGATCTCCGTCGGTACGACCTCTCGTCCTTGCGCGTGATCATCACCGGGGGCGCCTCGTGTCCGATCGAGACCATTCGCGAGTTCCGCGCGCGGATGCACGGCCACCTGATCGAGCTCTACGGGATGCTCGAGACGGGCTTCCACACCTACACGCGGCTCGAGGACGAGCCCGAGGCGGTGACCGGCACGGTCGGCACCGTCGCCTCGGGCCTCGGGCTCCGGCTCATCGACGAATCGGGGCGCGACGTGATGGCGGGGGCGGAGGGCGAGATCGCCGCGCTCGGACCGTCGGTGCATCTCGGCTACCACAAGAATCCGGCGGCGAACGCCGAGCTCTTCACCGCCGACGGTTGGTTCCGCACGGGCGACCTCGGGCAGTTCGACCAGGCCGGGAACGTGAAGATCGTCGGCCGGCTCAAGGAGATGATCAACCGCGGCGGCAAGAAGTTCTTCCCGCGGGAGATCGAGGAGATTCTCTACACCCACCCGAAAATCCTGCACGCCGCCATCGTGGGCGTGCCCGACCCGCGGCTGGGCGAGCGAAACTGTCTCTGCGTGATCCCGCGACCCGGGCAGACCGTCACCCTGGACGAGATGGTCGGCTATCTCAAGGACGGGGTGGCGACCTACAAGCTACCGGAGACGATCGAGATCTTCGACGAGCTGCCGTTCACGCCGACGGGCAAGATCCAGCGCCACGTGCTCGTCCGGCGCGTGCTCGAGCGCCGGGGACTCTAGTCCTTCCCGAATCGAATGATCGTGTAGCCCAGGGCGGAGACTTCGCCTTGACGGATCCGCCGATCGAGCCCGCCGTGCTCCTCGGCGACGGTCTGCTCCTCTTCCCGGCGGTCGCCCCGGCGCCGATCGAGCATCACCTTCACCCCGATGACCCCGGCCAGCTCGCGCTGCAGGTGCTCGTAGAGGGCGGTGTCCCTGGCGCCGACCACGAGCAGGAGACGAACCCCGGGGAACGAGCGCGAAGGCATCCGGGCGAGGAGGTCGAGGGTGTGGCGCCGGCAGATCCCATGGGTCTCGGCCGGGTTATCGAGCGGCGCCCGCTCCCCCAGCATCGCCGGCCGCCCCTCGTGCTGACACCAGGCGCAGGTGACTTTCATCTGCGGAACGTGTGAAGCACAGCAAGTGCCACCGGATTCCGGATTTCGCCGAGGCGAACGCTCGAAGGTTCTCGGGGACTTGCGGCTCACGCGCGTATGGTTCCCAAGCCTGATTGGCAAAGCCTGACAATTTTGGATGGACGCTTTCGGTGGGCGCCGAGGAGCTCGGTGATCGTGCCCAGGACGACCGGCACGATCCTCAGATATCGCATTTGCAGCCTCAAGACAGCAGCAAAACCGCAAAAATGGGCGCAATCTCAGTTGTCGCAGACGCCGTTTCCGACCAAGTTGATCTTTGAACTGGTTTCGCCGGGCGGAACGCAAGGGGGACGAGCGAGGCTCGTCCCCCTGCAATATCGGGAAGTTAGCCGGTAAAGCCCTTGCCCTCGTTGGCGAGCCGGTCGAGCAACGGCGCCGGCGTCCAGAACGCGTCGCCGCTCTGCTTCTTGAACCCGAGCAGCCGGTCGCGCAGGGTCTTGAGCCCGATCGAGTCGGCCCAGAACATCGGGCCGCCCCGGTAGACCGGCCAGCCATAGCCGTAGACCCAGATCACGTCGATGTCGCTCGCGCGGATCGCGATCTTCTCCTCGAGGATCTGGGCGCCCTCGTTGACCATCGGATAGAGCAGCCTTTGTAGGATCTCGTCGTCGCCGATGGGCCGACGCGTGATGCCCATGGACGTGGCCACGTCGACGATGATCTTCTCGACCTCCGGGTCGGGAATCGGCGTGCGGTCGCCCTTCTCGTACTTGAAGTAGCCGGCGCCGGTCTTCTGTCCGAAGCGGCCGAGCTCGCAGATGCGATCGGCCACCGGAGCTTTCACCCCGCGCCCCTTGCGGATGCGCCAGCCGACGTCGAGACCGGCCAGATCGCCCATCGCGAACGGACCCATCGGAAAGCCGAAGTCCGTGAGCACCCGGTCCACCTGGTGGGGCGCGGCACCCTCGAGGATGAGCTTCTCGGCCTGCAGACCGCGCTGATGGAGCATGCGGTTGCCGACGAAACCGTAGCATACGCCGACGAGCACCGGCACCTTCCCGATCCGTCGGCCGACCGACATCGCCGTGGCGATCGTGGTCTTCGACGACTTCTTGCCGCGCACGTTCTCGAGCAGCCGCATGACGTTGGCCGGGCTGAAGAAGTGGGTGCCGACGACGCTCTCCGGGCGCTTCGTGGCCGAGGCGATCTCGTCGACGTCGAGCGTCGAGGTGTTGGTGGCCAGCACCGCGTCGGGCTTGCAGATCGCGTCGAGCTTGGCGAAGACTTCCTTCTTGATGGGCATCTCCTCGAACACCGCTTCGATGACGATGTCCGCGTCCGCCACCGCCTTGAAGTCGGTCGTGCCGGTGATGAGCCCCATGCGCTTGTCGACGTCGGCCGGGGTCAGGCGGCCGCGCGAGGCCGTCGCTTCGTAGTTCTTCCGGACGAGGCCGAGGCCGCGCTCGAGCGCCTCCGGCGCGACCTCGACGACGGTGACGGGAATGCCCGCGTTGGCGAAGTTCATCGCGATGCCGCCGCCCATCGTGCCGGCGCCGATCACCGCGGCCTTCTTGATGTCCTTGGCCGGTGTGTCGGCCGGCACGTCCGGGATCTTGGCCGCCTCGCGCTCGGCGAAGAAGAAGTAGCGCTGGGCCTGCGACTCCGGCGAGCTCAGGAGCTCGACGAACAGCTCGCGCTCGCGCTTGATGCCCTCGGCGAACGGCAGGTTCACCGCGGCCTCGACCGCCTTGATGCAGTTCTCCGGCGCGCGGAAGCCGCGCGTCTGGCGCGCCACGCTCTTCCTGAACTCGGCGAAGATCTCCGGCTTGCCCCGCGCCGGCGCGATCTTGGCGTCGAGGTCGCGGATCTTCCTGAGCGGGCGCCGCTCGCTCAGGATCCTTTCCGCGAACGCCACACCGGCGGCGGTGAGGTCGTCGCCGTCCACGATCTCGTCGATCAGGCCCACCCGGAGCGCCTCGTCGGCGCCGATGGGATCGCCGCTGACGATCATCTGGAGCGCCTTCTGCGGGCCGACGACGCGCGGCAGCCGCTGCGTGCCGCCGGCGCCGGGAAGGAGCCCGAGCTTCACTTCGGGCAGGCCGAAGCGGGCGCTCTTCACGCCCACGCGGTAGTGACACGCGAGCGTGACCTCCAGGCCGCCGCCCAGCGCGGTGCCGTGGATGGCGGAGACGACGGGCTTCGGCGAACCCTCGATCATGTCGAGCACCGAGTGGAGCGACGGCTCCGTCGGCGGCTTGCCGAACTCGGTGATGTCGGCGCCCGCGATGAAGGTGCGCCCGGAGCAGACGATGACGATCGCCTGGACGGCGCCGTCGGCGATCGCCTGTTTGATGCCGTCGTGCAGCCCCTTGCGCACGTGCTGGGAGAGCGCGTTCACGGGCGGATTGTCGACGGTGAGCACGACCACGCGACCGCGGGTGCCGAGATCTACGGACTGGGTGATCTTCGCCATGTGCCCCTCACTCTGAAGAAGTGGCGCCTATGATACCCGGACAACGGCCGCGCCGGGTCAGCAGCCGAGCCGGGCGGCGAGGTCGACGAAGTCGCTCGCGACGACGTCCCAGTCGCGCGCGGGCTTCACGTCCTTCGCCTGCGCCGGTCCGTGCTCGTTCGGCCGCGGCACGAAGGCGGTGCGCAGGCCGACCGCGCTCGCCGCGGCGAGGTCTCCGTTGTGCGCGGCGACCATCATGCACTCGCCCGGCGCGAGCCCGAGGAGCGCGGCCGTCGTCAGGTAAGCCTCGGGCTCGGGTTTGTAGTGGCGGGCTACCTCCGCGCCGAGAACGGCGTCCCACGGCAGCCCGCCGTACTTGGCCATGTTCACGATCAGCGCGACGTTGCCGTTGGAGAGCGTCGCGAGCACGAACTTCTTCTTGAGGCGCGTGAGGCCGGGCACCGAGTCGGGCCAGGGATGCAGGCGATGCCAGGCGCGGTTCAGGTGATCGATCTCCGGATCCGAGAGACCCTTGATGCCGAACTGGACCAGGAGCTTGTCGAGGCTCTCGCGATGCAGATCGTCGAGCTTCGCCCATGGGCGACGGCCGGTGCGCACCTCCTCCATCGCGGGCTGGTAGAGCCCGCGCCAGGCGTCGGCGAACTTGGGCCAGTCGACGCCGAGCCCCTTCTTCTTGCCGAGGGCCTCGCCCTCGCGGATGAGGCTCGACCGCCAGTCCACCACGGTGCCGAAGACATCGAACGTGAGCGCTTTGACGTTCTCGATGGCCATGGTCGCTCCTAGGTGTTCCGCACTCGCTCGTGTGCGTTGTCGTAGTGGGCGCGGAGCGGGTCCACGCCGAAGTCGTTTCGGGGATCGTGCCAGACCGAGTGGATGTGGTTGGCGCGGTTCTGCGAGTTGTCGTACTCGATGAGGAGCGTCGGGCCGTGCAGCCGATAGTAGTGGGGCTGCCGGGGATCGATCGGCCCGGCCCACGCGAAGCGCAGGTTCTCGGCCCCCGCGTCGCGCAGCCGTCGAAGCTCCTCGTCGGCGACATCGCTTCGCATGTTGCGCGCGTAGGTCTCCACGAGCCGGAGCGCCAGGGCGCGCGGCTCGGCGCCGAGCTCACCGAGCGCGACGCCGGCGGGCGTCTTCAAGCTGTCGGCGCGACCGGGCCCGCTCACGATGTCGCCCGGAGACTCGGCGGCGATGACGAGACGAGCTCGCAAGCTCGGGTCGACGCCGCGCGCGAGAGCGAATGCGAGGTCCTGCTCGTCGGCGAGGGCACGGAGCCCGCGCTGCGGGCCCGAGGGCACCTCGGCCGGGTTGGCGCCGAAGAACGCGGGCGTGACGGAGACCGCACGGCCCGGCGCCTGCGTGAAGTTGAGCGACAGGTGGTGCCCCTCGAGACGCCAGCCCCAGGGCGCCGCCCCGTCCGGCGCGCCGAAGATGCTCGCGTAGTACTTCTCGGGATCGCGCACGAGCCCGCCGAAGGTCTCGAGCTGCCGCAGGACCTCTTCGAGCCGCATCACGTTGACGGCCTTCGCGTAGCCGACGCCCGACAGCGAGACCTTGATGAGCTCGTGCGCGGCCGCGCGACCGGCGGCCGACATCTGCTTGAAGGCGACGCCCGAGCGGGAGCGAGGCACGTAGTGCCAGTTCTTTCGCTCGTCCTGAGCGAAGGGGAACACGGCGGTGCGGCGCTGATCCGGCTCGAGCGCCGCGAGGAACGCGGCTGCCGCCCGCGCCATGGCCGCGCGCGCCTGGTCGGTGACCTGGGCGGCGGCCGCGGGCCGGGCGGCGGCCAGCACGGCCGTGGCGACGGTTCCGTGAAGCAGCTGTCGGCGACCTATCATATGGACGGCGCCCCCAATGCTACACTCCACGCCACGCCGAGTCTCGTGATGCGATCGTTCCCCGTCCTCGCATCGCTCGTCGTCGCATCGCTCGTTCTCGTCTGCCCTTCGGTCGCGGCCGCCGACGAAGCGCTCTGGGCGCTGATGCGCGGAGGCGGCCAGGTCATCTTCATGCGTCACGCCGTGACGACGCCGGGCGTCGGCGATCCGGCCGGCTTCCGCCTCGACGACTGCTCGACCCAGCGCAACCTCACCACGCGGGACGCGACGACGCGCGCCGCGTTGGGACCGCGTTCCGGACGCGCGCCATTCCGGTCGGCCGCGTGCTCTCGAGCCCATGGTGTCGCTGCCTCGAGACCGCGCGGCTCGCCTTCGGCGCCGCGGAGACCTGGGCGCCTCTCAGCAATCTCTTCGACAATCGCGCGCGCGAGGCGGAGCAGATGCGCGCTCTCCGAGATCGCCGGGCGCCCGCCCGCCGGCGGCAACGTGGTGCTCGTCACGCACGGCTCCGTCGTCCTTCCGCTCACCGGAATCCAGCCGGCGCCCGCCGAGCTGGTCGTGCTCACCCCCGAGGGCTTCGGGCGCTTTCGCGTCGCCGGACGTCTCACGCCCTGACGGGCGGACGGCGTGCCGGTGACCGACTCGAAGTGCTACACTCCGCCGCACGGACCGGGGCAGACATCGATTAGGAGGTCGCCATGGTGGAGCGGAGCCGCAAGCTCTCCGGAGGAAAGCGCAAGGTCAGCCGGCGGGCGTTTCTCAAGGCCGGCGGAGTCGCGGGACTCGCCTCCGCCGCCGGAGCCCTCCACGTCAACATCGCCCGCGCTCAATCGCGAACCTTGAAGATCGGGTTCATCGGCGCCCAGTCGGGCGTGCGCGCGAACTTCGGCGAGACGACCCCGTGGATGATCGAGCGCATCCGGACCGCGGTCAAGGACGGGGTGAAGGTCGGCGGCAAGTCGTACGCGGTCGAGATCCTCGTCAAGGACAACCAGTCCGATCCCAACCGCTCCAGCGTGGTCGGCAGCGAGTTGGTCCTGCGCGAGAAGTGCGATCTGGTGGTGGCGTTCGATTCCGACGCGGCGCTCGCGGTCGGCGAGCTGTCCGACGCGCGCGGCATGCCGACGCTCTCGACCATGGTGCCCTGGACGGGCTGGAAGTTCTCCCGCGGCGCCACGCCCGACGATCTGATCGAGAAGAGCTTCCCGTACACCTTCCATTTCTTCTGGGGCGCCGGAGAGGTCGTCAAGAACTTCCTCGCGATGTGGAACAGCGTCAAGACCAACAAGCAGGTCGGCACCTTCTACAGCGACACCCCGACCGGCCGGGCGTTCGGCAGCGCGAAGACCGGGCTGCCGAGCGGGATGTCGCAGCACGGCTACAAGGAAGTGCCGGGCGGCTTCTACAAGATGGCCACCGACGACTTCACGAACCAGGTGACCGCCTTCAAGAACGGCAATGCCGAGATCGTCTCCGGCCTCGTGCTGCCGAGCCACTGGGCCACCTTCTGGAACCAGGCGGCGCAGGCCGGCTACAAGCCTCAGGTCTGCACGGTGGCCGCCGCCTTCCTCTTCGCGAGCGCCATCACCTCGCTCGGGCCGCGCGGCGACGGCATGTCGACCGAGGTCTGGTGGACGCCCAAGTTCCCGTACAAGTCCTCGATCACCGGCCAGACCGCGCGCGAGCTCGCGACCGACTGGGAGAACTCGACGGGCAAGCAGTGGACACAGCCGATCGGCTATTCGCACGCGATCTGGGAAGTGGCGCTCGCCGCGCTCTCGACCGCCGCGGATCCGAAGGACAAGGAGGCGGTGAAGCACGCGATCGCGAACCTGTCGGTCGACACGGTCGTCGGCCCCGTGCGCTTCAAGGACACCCCGATCAAGAACGTCGCGCTGACGAGTATGGCCGGGGGCCAGTGGCGCAGGACAAAGAACGGCCGCTTCCCCTTCGAGCTCCTGATCGTCTACAACGCCACCGCGCCCCAGATCCCGGTGGAAGCGGAGCTGAAGCTCCTGTCGCAGCTCGGCTGAGCGGAGCCTTCGTCGTCGCGCCCGCCGGCCTTCCGCCGGGTCGCGAGGGCGGCGAGATGCCAGCACTCCTCGAGGTGGCGGGCCTGCGGAAGCGATTCGGCGCGATCGTCGTCGCCGACGACGTGACGTTCTCGCTCGAATCGGGCCAGTGCCTGGGGATGATCGGCCCCAACGGCGCCGGCAAGAGCTCCGTTTTCAACTTGATCGCCGGGACCATCGCGCCCGACGGCGGCACCATTCGATTCCAGGGGCGCGATCTCGGCCGACTGCCCTCGCACCTGCGCGCCCGGCTCGGGATCGTGCGCGCCTTCCAGATCCCGCAGCCGTTCCCTCACCTCACCGTCTACGAGAACGTGCTCGCCGCGGCGTCGTTCGGCGCCGGGCGATCAGGGCCGGCGGCGGCGAGGGCGGCGCTCGACGTGCTGGCCACCATGGGCCTCGCGGCGAAGTCCGGCGTGCTGGCCGGCAGGCTGCCGCTCCTGGACCGCAAGCGGCTCGAGCTCGGCAAGGCCGTGGCGTCGTCCGCGAAGGTGCTGCTCCTCGACGAGATCGCCGCCGGGCTGACCGAGCCGGAGGTCGAGGAGCTGGTCGGCCTGGTCCGGAGTCTCAAGACGAGCCACGCGATCATCTGGATCGAGCACATCCCCCACGCGCTGCGCGCCGTGGCCGACCGGCTCATGGTCCTGCACTTCGGCCGGAACGTGCTCGAAGGGCCGCCGGCCGAGGTGATGACGAGCCGGCTCGTGCGAGAGATCTACATGGGGTTCCGCGCCGATGACGTTGCTTGAGGTCCAGGCGCTCGACGCGTTCTACGGCGATTTCCAGGCGCTCTTCGGCGTCACGCTCCACGTCGAGGCCGGCGAGACGGTGGCGCTCATCGGCGCCAACGGCGCGGGCAAGACGACCTTTCTCAAGTGCCTGGTCGGGCTGATCGGCAGCCGGCGCGGCGAGATCCGCTTCGGCGGCGAGCCGATCGGCGGGCAGCCGGCCGAGCGCATCTCGCGACTCGGGCTGTCGCTGGTGCCGGAGGGCCGCCTGCTCTTCCCGTCGCTGACCGTGGAGGAGAACCTCCTGATGGGCGCGCTCAATCGGCGCCCGGGCTCGTGGAACCTGGCGCGCGTCTACGAGCTGTTCCCGGTGCTGCACGAGCGCCGACGGCAATGGCCCGATGCGCTCTCGGGAGGTCAGCAGCACATGGTCGCGATCGGCCGCGCGCTCATGTCGAATCCGAAGCTTCTCCTGTGCGACGAGATCTCGCTCGGCCTGGCCCCCCTCGTCATCGATCAGATCTACGCGTCGCTCGGACGCATCCGGGACGAGGGCGCCTCGATCGTCCTGGTCGAGCAGGACGTCAAGCGCGCCGCCGGCGCGGCCGATCGAGTCTATTGCCTGCTCAAGGGGCGGGTGACCTTGCACGGGTCGGCGCGCGGCCTCGGCCTCGAGCAGCTGTCGCGCGCCTACTTTGGGACCTGAGGCGGAGCGCGCATGATCTGGGTCGAGACGATCATCAACGGCGTCCTCTACGGCGGGCTCTACGGTCTGCTCGGCGTCGGCCTCGCGCTCATCGTTGGCGTGATGCGCGTGGTCAACCTCTCGCACGGCGAGTTCATCGTGCTGAGCGCGTTCATCGGCGTGTCGCTCATCGGCGTGGTCCCGTGGCTCCACCCGCTCGCGCTCTTGCTCCCGGTGGCGGCGATCGCGTTCGTCCTCGGCTTCGGGCTCCAGGCGGTTTTGATCAACCGGGTCGTCACCCGGCCCGATCCGTTCGCCGCGATCTTGTTGACCTTCGGGGTGGCGGTGGTCGTGCGGAACCTCATGGTGGAGGTCTACGGCGCCGACCCCCGCCATCTGCAGGCCGGCCAGCTGGCGCAGGCGAGCGCGGGCATCGGCGGCCTGCACATCGGGGTCCTCCCGCTCCTGATCCTGGCGCTCTCGGTGGCGCTCTTCACGGCGTTGCAGCTGCTCCTGACGCGAACGCGGTTCGGCCGGATCGTGCGCGCGACGGCCGACCATCGCGATGTCGTGCGTCTGATGGGCGTGAATCCGGGCCGCGTCTACAACCTCGTGATGGGCCTCTCGCTGGCGCTGGCCAGCGTGGCCGGCATGCTGCTCGCGATCCGCGCGTCCTTCACGCCGTACTCCGGCGTCGAGCGGCTGCTGATCGCGTTCGAGGTCGTCGTCCTCGGCGGACTGGGCACGTTCTGGGGCGCGATGCTCGGCGGGATCACGCTCGGCGTGGCCGAGCTCGTCGGGCTCAGGCTCGATCCGAACGCCGGGCCGCTCTACGCCCATCTCCTGTTCCTGGTCGGCGTGCTGCTGAGGCCCAGCGGCCTGTTCCGGGTGCGCGCGTGACGCGCGACCGGCACGCCTATCGGGCGTGGGCGATCGCCGCGCTCGGCGTCCTCGCGCTCGCCGCGGCGCCGTGGGTGATCGGCGAGGGCGCGCAGCGCTTCCTGTCCGAGGCGATGCTGATGCTCGCCATGGCGCAGATGTGGAATCTGCTGGCCGGCTACGCCGGGCTCGTGTCCATGGGGCAACAGGTGTTCGTCGGACTCGGCGCCTATTGCCTGTTCTTCGCCTCGATCTCCTTGAAGGTCGCGCCGTTCTGGGTGCTGCCGCTCGCGCCGCTGCTCTGCGCGGCGGTGGCCGCGATCGTCGCGCTCTTCATGTTCAGGCTCCGCGAAGCGTACTTCGCGATCGGCACGTGGGTGTTCTCGGAAGTCGTGTCCCTGCTCGTCTCCAAGACCGAGCGGCTCGGCGGCGAGCGCGGTATCGGGCTGCCGACCGCGCGCCTGGTCGACCCGCGTTGGCTCGAGCCGCTGACCTTCTGGCTGAGCGCCGCGATCGCGGTCGCGTCCGTCTTCGGCACCTATGCGCTGCTGCGATCGCGCGTCGGCCTCGGCTTGATGACCGTGCGGGACAACGAGGTGGCGGCGGCCGGCATCGGCGTGGACGTGTGGCGCAACCGCTTCATCGCCTTCGTGGTCGCCGCCGCCGGATGCGGCCTGGCCGGCGCGGTCAACTTCACGGCGACCCTCTACGTCGCGCCCGGGTTCGCGTTCGATCCGAACTGGGTGGTCGCGATGATGATCATCGTGATCATCGGCGGCATCGGCACGCTCGAGGGTCCGATCCTCGGCGTCATCATCTACTTCGCGCTCCGCGAGGCCCTCACGGTCGTATTCGGGCTCTCGGCCGGCTGGTACCTGATCGGGCTCGGCTTGGTCGCCATCGCGGCCATCCTGTTCGAGCCGGACGGTCTCTGGCCGCTGGTTCGCGGGCGCCTCGGGGGCGACTGGCTCAGCGTCCGCCGCGAGCCCCCGGCGCCGCTGCGGATGACCGCGGCGGCGCCCGCCGCCGCCGACGCCGCGACGTCGTCTCCACGAGGCCTCGGCGCGACACGGGAGTGAAGCGTTTGGAAGCGCGAGACCGTCCGGGGGTGCCCGACACGGGCCTTACCCTGCGCCAGTACTACGTCATGGTCGGGCTCGGCGCGTTCGTCACGACGATCGCGCAGCCCGGCGTCATCGGGCGGCTCCCGCTCCAGTTTCTCCTGAAGAACCAGCTCCACTTCAACGCGCAGACGCTGGCGGCGTTCATGGTCGTGGCGACCTTCGCCTGGAACGTGAAGCCGCTGGCCGGCATCCTGTCCGACGCGTTTCCGCTCTTCGGCACGCGGCGGCGGCACTACATGCTGCTCGGCTCGGGCATGGCGGCGGTCTGCTGGTTCCTGATGGGGGTGGTGCCTCGAACGTATCTGCCGCTGCTGCTCGCGGCGTTCGGCGCCAACGCGTTCATGGTCATCGCCAGCACGGTGATGGGCGGGCTCATGGTGGAGGCGGGCCAGAAGTACGGCATCTCCGGGCGCGTGACCTCGATCCGCCAGGCGCTCCAGAGCGCGGTGTCGCTCGGCAACGGGATCCTCGGGGGCTACCTCGCGGCGGCCACATTCGGGTGGACCGTCGGTATCGCCACGGCGCTGCTCCTCGTGCTCGCGCTGACGACGTTCTTTGTCCTGACGGAGCGGCCGGTGGCGGTCCACGACCGGGACGTGCTCACCAGCGCGGGCCACGAGCTCTCGATCCTGTTCAGATCGAGGACGCTCTGGGCGAGCGGAACGTTTCTCGCCCTCGTCTACATCTCGCCCGGCTTCACGACACCGCTCCTGTACATGCAGACGGACACCCTGAGCTTCAGCGCCCCCTACATCGGGCTGATGGAGAGCATCGAGGGCGCGGCCGGGCTCGTCGGCGCGCTGCTCTACGGTGTCGCGTGCCGCCGGTTCAACCTGCGCCAGCTCCTGACGACGGCGATCGCGGCGAACGCGATCGGGACGCTCCTGTATCTCGGGTACGGCCACGCCACGGCGCCGTTCATCCACGCGACCGTGGGCCTCGCGGTGATCTGCTCGGAGCTGGCGCTCATGGATCTGGCGGTGCGCTCGACCCCGCCGGGCTGCGAGAGCCTCGGGTTCGCCCTGATGATGAGCGCGCGCAACTTCGCGCTGGGCGGATCGGACGTGACCGGCTCGTGGCTGATCGACAGCCGGGGCTGGGTCTTCAACCAGCTCGTGTGGCTCAACGCCGGAACGACGGCGCTGATCCTCGTGTTCATTCCGCTCCTGCCGCGCGCCGTGATGACCCGGAAGGACGGCGACGCCGTCGCCGGTCCGGCCGGCAGTGTCCCGCCGAGCGAGCCCGCGCCCGCCGGCGCGGTCTGACCGCTTGACCCCACCCGCCGCGGCCACTAAGCTCGCGGCGAGTCCACATCGATGCCGACGCTCCTGATGCTGCCTCCGCAGACTCCGACGACGCGCGGCTGGGCGTCGCGGCTCGGGTCCGCGCTGCCCCAGCTCTCCGTCGTGGTGGCCGAGACCGAGACCGAGGCCGCGCGCGTCGTCGCCGACGCCGAGGCGGCGTTCGGGACGATGCCGGACGTGCTGCTCCGCGAGGCCCGGCGCCTGCGCTGGCTCCAGGCGCCGCAGGCGGCGCCGCCCGCCGGCTACTACTCGCCGGCGCTGATCGCGCACGCGGCCACCGTGACCAACTTCCGCGAGATCTACAACGACCACATCGGCGCCCACATCATGGCCTTCGTCCTGGCGTTCGCCCGCGGGTTCCATCACTACCTGCCGCGGCAGCTCAGGCGCGAGTGGCGCCGCGAGCCCATGGACGGCGGCGTGATCCACCTGCCCGAGGCCACCGCCCTGATCGTCGGGGTCGGCGGCATCGGCAGCGAGGCCGCGCGGCTCGCGGCCTCGTTCGGGATGCACGTGATGGGGATCGACGCGCGGCGCCGCGACGCCCCGCCGGGCGTCGTGAAGCTCGACGGGCCCGATGCGCTCGATTCGCTCCTGCCGCTGGCGGACTTCGTCATCCTGACGGTGCCGCACACGCCGGCGACGGAGCACTTCATGCAGCGCGCGCGCTTTCAGCTCATGAAGCGCACCGCGTTTTTCATCAACATCGGCCGCGGCATGACGACGCGGCTCGACGACCTGGTGGCGGCGCTCCGGGCGGGCGAGATCGCCGGCGCCGGCCTCGACGTCTTCGAGCAGGAGCCGCTTCCGGCCGATCACCCGCTGTGGACGATGCCGGGCGTGCTCATCACGCCCCACACCGCCGGCCACGGCCCGCACCTCGACGAGCGCCGCTTCGAGATCCTGCTCGACAACTCGCGCCGCTTCCTCGCCGACCTGCCGCTTCGCAACGTGGTCGACAAGGCCAGCTGGTTCTAGCGGGGCTCACGGGGCCTCCTCGGCCGGGTGTGTTATATGTCGGAGCGGGAGGTCGGACGATGGTCCACGTAGAACGCCTCGGGCCGCAGGTCGGCGCGGAGATCCACGGGGTCGACGTCAAGAAGCTCGACGACGCGAGCTTCTCCGCGATCTATCGTGCCTGGCTCGGCCACAACGTCGTCGTGGTCCCGGGTCAGGAGCTCGAGATCGAGGACTTCCTGACCTACAGCCGGCGCTTCGGCTTCGTGACGCCTCACCCGTCGAAGACGACGCGGCATCCGGACCATCCCGAGATCACCCTGTTCGGCGTCAACAAGTTCGGCGCCGACGGCACGCTCGACATGGCGATCTATCGGCGCGGCGCCGAGGGCTGGCATACCGACGGCGCCTACGATCAGGAGCCGTTCAAAGCGACGCAGCTCTACGCGCTGGCCGTGCCGAGCCGCGGCGGCGACACCTTGTTCGCGAGCATGTACGCGGCGTACGACGCGCTGCCGCCGCGGCTCAAGCAGCATCTCGAGGGCCGGCTCGGCGCCTTCACCTACGGCGGACGACGCAAGGCGACCGCGCTCCTCGACGAGGAGGACCGCGACTGGAAGCCGGTCTTGCATCCGATCGTCCGTATGCACCCCGAGACCGGACGCAAGGCGCTCTACTTCGATCCGGGCAAGATCGTGCGGATCGAGGGGCTCGAGCCGGCGGAGAGCGACGCGCTGATCGACGAGCTGACCGGCCACATGATCCAGCCCGAGGGCCAGTACCGCCACAGGTGGCGCAAGGGCGATATCGTGATCTGGGACAACCGCTGCGCGTATCACAAGGCGGCGGGCGACTATCCCCCCGAGGAAGACCGCATCCACTGGCGCGTGTCGATCAAGGAGCGCCCGGACGACTTCCTGCAGCGCAGCGTGTGAGCGCCGGCGGCGATTCGCTGAGGTAGCTCGCGGTGAGCGCGCGCGTGCCGGCGCTGCTCGGGCTCGGAGTCCTCGTCGCCCTTCTCTGGGCTCCCGGCATCGCGCTCGGCACGCCGTCGGACTCGTTCCGCGCCGGCGTCGAGAGCCTGATCGCCGAGGCCGGGAAGACTCCGGAGCGCGTGCGGCTGCGCCGGCTCTTCGATCTCCACTGGGACTATCTCCTGCAAGAGTTCCCGGAGCTCGCCACCGAAGTCGGCGCGACCGGGCTCAACGATCGATGGACCGACGTGTCGGCGGCTGCGGTCGCCCGGCGCAAGGCCGATCTCGATTTGCCGGTGAAGGCTCTCGCGGCGATCGATCGCACGAAGCTCGCGCTGCGGGATGCGCTCGACTACGACCTCTTCAAGCGGCAGGCCGAGGCGCAGCTCGAGGGCCGCCGCTTTCCGTGGGAGCTGATGCCGCTGAATCAGCTGTGGGGCATCCATCACAGCGTCCCACAAATGCTCGGCGACCAGATGCCGGCCCGGACCGCGGCGGACTACGAGGCCATCGTGAGCCGTCTACGCGGGGCCCGCGCGCTGGTCGACCAGACGATCGCCGCGATGAGGGAGGGATTGCGTCGCGGCGTCACGCCGCCGAAGATCACCCTCGGCAGCGTCGTCGCCCAGACCGACGCGCTCCTCGTCGAGGATCCGGCGAAGAGCCCGCTCCTGACCGCCTTCCAGAAGATTCCCGAGACGGTGCCGGCCGCCCGGCGCGAGGCCCTGAAGGTCGAAGCGGCGAAGCTCCTGAAGGAACAGACGCTGCCGGCGTTCCGGCGGCTGCGCGATTTCCTCGCGACCGAGTACGTCCCCCGCTGCCGCGAGTCGCTGGCGGCCGGGGCCTTGCCCGATGGACAGGCCTGGTACGCCTACCGGGTGGCCCAGTCGACGACCACGCGCCTGACGCCGAAGCAGATTCACGAGATCGGTCTCGACGAGGTCAAACAGATCCGCGCCGAGATGGAGCGGGTGATGCGCGCCACCGGCTTCACCCAGGATCTCGCCGCGTTCTTCGAGTTCCTCCGCGCCGACCCGCGCTTCTTCTTCTCGCGGCCCGAGGATCTGCTAGCTGGCTATCGCGAGATCGCCAAGCGGGCCGATCCCGAGGTGATCAAGCTCTTCGGTCGCGTGCCGCGTCTGCCGTATGGGGTCGTGCCGATGCCGGCCCACACCGCGGCGTCGCGGCCGGCGGGCGCGTACGACGCGGGCTCGCTGGCCGCGGGCCGGCCGGGGTATTTCAGAGCCAACCTGTCGGCCGTCGAGACGCGGCCCAGGTGGGAGATGGAGGCGCTGGTGCTCCACGAGGCCGTGCCCGGCCACCACCTGCAGATCGCGCTCGCCCAGGAGCAGCCGGATCTGCCGAGCTTCAGGAAGTACGGCGGGTACGAGGCTTTCGGCGAAGGCTGGGCGCTCTATGCCGAGACGCTCGGCCACGAGATGGGCTTCTACACGGACCCCTACTCGCATTTCGGGGCGCTCAACTATCAGATGTGGCGTGCAGTGCGGCTCGTGGTCGACACGGGCATCCACGCCTTAGGCTGGAGCCGTCAGCAGGCGATCGACTACTTCAAGGCCAACTCCGCCAAGCCCGAGCGAGAGATCGTGGTCGAGATCGATCGCTACATCGTCTCGCCGGGCCAGGCGCTGGCCTACAAGATCGGCCAGCGAAAGTTTCTGGAGCTCCGCGAGCGCGCCGCGCGGGAGCTGGGCGCGCGGTTCGACCTCCGCGCCTTCCACGACGCGGTGCTGACCGAGGGCTCGCTGCCGCTCGACGTGCTCGAGGCGCGGATCGACGGCTGGATCGCCCAGCGCAAGGCGTCCGCCGCCTCGAGCGCGCGCGGTCGCGCTACGCCTTGATCCCGAGCAGCTTCGCCGCCGTGCCGCCGAGCATCGCCACGCGCTCGTCGTCGGTCAGACCCGGCGTGCCGAGGATGTGGTCGACCGACGTCTTCGTCCACGGAAACGGATAGTCCGTGCCCATCACGATCTGCCCCGGCCCGGTCTCGGCGACCAGATGCCGTAGCGCCTCGGGCGTGAAGACGAGCGAGTCGAAGTAGAGCTGCTTGAGATACTCGGTCGGCTTCTTCTTGAGCGGCTTGGTGCACCGGTCGGGGAAGGTCACGCAGATCGCGTCGGAGCGCGCCGCGTAGGACGGCAAATATCCGCCGCCGTGCGCGGCGCAGATCTTCAACCCCGGGTAGCGGTCGAGCGTGCCCTCGAAGATCAGGTGCGAGAGTGCGACCGTCGTCTCGAGCGGATTGCCGATAGCGTTCTCGAGCCCGCCGCTGCCCTTCAATCGCGGCTTGAGGTCGCCCGCGGCGCCGTCGGCCTGCGGGTGCATGAACACGAGCACGCCGAGCTGCTCGGCCTTGGCCCAGAACGGATGGAACTTCGGATCGGACAGATCCTCGCCGGCGACGCTGCCGCCGATACCGGCACCGCGCAGGCCGTACTTCTTGACGCCCTCCTCCAGCTGCTCGGCGGCGAGGTCCGGATGCTGGAGCGCCACCGACGCGAACGCGACGAAGCGCTCGGGGTTCGCGGCGCAGGCCTCCGCGAGCTTCTCGTTCTGGATCCGGATCAGCTCGCGCGCGACGTCGCGGTCGGCCCTGTACCAGTACGGGTTGATGCTCAGGGCCTCCATGTCGATGCCCTGCTCGTCCATCGCGCGGATCCGATCGGCCGGCTGCGACATGAGCAAAGTCTGCGGCTCGACCTTGCGGCCCATCAGCGCCATCGCCTCCGGCACCGCGCAGTGCGCGTGCACGTCGATCGTCTTGACGCGCCGGCCGTTCACGACGACCTCGCGACGCCGCGTCTGTGCCTGCGCCGGCGCGGCGCCCGACAGATTGCACGCGACAAACGCGATGCCGGCCGCGCCGGCGGCTTCCTCGACGAACTCGCGACGAGTGCGCATCGTGCCCTCCATACGGCGCGCAGGGTATCACGGTCCCAAGGGTCCTTGCGGCGACCACCTGACGCCGAAGGGGCAGATCGACTCCGAGACGCCGCTGAGCGCGTCGCTCAGCGCGCTGCGCGGGCGGTTCAACGTGGAGCGGGTCTCGGCGGCGCGCGGCGCTAGAAGAGCGGGCTGTTCGACTCGAGCCCGAGCACGGTGCGCCCGACAGCCTCGTAGTTCACGAACTGGAGCTGATTATGGCGCGTGACCACCTCGGCGTCGCGCGCGTACCGCTCGAGTGGGCTCGACGTGAAGATCGACGTGGTGCCCGCGGCGGCGCAGATCATGTGGGTGGCGGTGGCCGCGCTCTGCGCCGCGTGGGTCATCGCCAGCCGGAGGTCCGCGCGCTGCCGCTCGGTGATCGGCCGCGCGGCCACGGCGGTCTGCCACATCTCGCCGACGACGTCGAACAGGAGCGCGCGGCCCGACCTCAAGATCGCCTCGGCCTCGCCGACCTTGGCCTGCACGAGCGCGCGGTCGCGCAAGAGCTCCGACGACGAGCGCGGAACCTTGACCTGCGCCAGCTCGACGAACGCGTCGATGGTGGCGCGGGCGACTCCCAGCCCCACGCAGCAGAAGCCGCATCCGGCCAGATCGAACCCGTGCATGCGGTTCATCGGGCCGGTGACCCGCGCGCGCAGATCGAGCGCCGAGAAGGTGCGCTCCTCGGGTACGAAGAGGTCCTCGACCACGATGTCGTGGCTCCCGGTGCCGCGAAGTCCGCTCACGTTCCAGGTGTCGACGATGCGCGCGACGGACTTCGGATAGAAATACGCGATCCGCACCTCCTGATCGCCGTTGGGTCTGAGCCGCGGCTGGTCGCCGTCGAACACCTTGCAGGCGCCGTGGAGCGCGGACGAGTGCATGCAGCCGCTGGCGAAGAACCAGTGGCCGGTGACCTCGTAGCCGCCCGGCACTGCGACGGCGCGCCCGCGCGGATTCGCGGATCCGGCCGAGATGCCCACCGGATCGCTGAAGAAAATTTCGCGGCGCACGTGCGGGGCGAACTGCGCGCTCTGGCGCAGCGTGTTGATCCCCATCGCCAGGCACCAGCCGGTCGAGCCGTCGGCGCGCGCGATCTCCTCGATGACCTGCAGGGTCGTGAGGATGTCGCCGCCGAGCCCGCCCTCGGCCTCCGGCAGGGCCACCCGGAAGAGACGCGCGTTCGCGATATCCAGGACGAGCTCGGGAGGAAGCTGCCGCGCGGCCTCGATCTCCGCCGCCCGCTCGCGGATGCGCGGCGCGAGCGCACGGGCAATCGCCAACGGCGTGGTCGCTGCCGGCACCGTCTCGGTGATCATGGAGTCGCCGGCCCATCCTGCCCGAGCCGCGGGCGCGCCGTCAAGACGCCTCGAGCCCGGTCCCGGCGCGTCTACGGACCGACGACCAGTCGCTCGTGGAGGGCGGAAATCATCTCGTCGACGGCGGCGCTCGTCCACACCTGCCAGAACGGCGAATCCTGCAGCGTCGCCCAGTCGCCAATGAAGCGATCCCAGGCCCGCTCGCGATTCTTGCCGGGCTTGTCCACGCCCGCGTGCGCCTGCATCGCTTTGGCCAGACGCACCTTGTGGTAGATCGCCGGGAGCTCAAAGTAACGGCGGCCGGATCGGCTTTCGGCCCGATCGAACGTCATTCCCTGCGCCAATCGCTCCGCCGTCACCACGCTCGTCGCACGCTGCATGCGGGAGAACGTAGCGTCGGCGACCCGGAGCGTCAAGGACGATCCCCCCTTGACGTCGCCTCGCGTTAGACGGATTCTCGCCGACGATCGGGCGCTCGGGTGACCCAACCGCCCGACCGATTGGAGGACCACCGTGGCGCGAAACGGATTCCGGATCTTCGACGCCGACACGCACGTCGGACCGACGATGGACGTCCTCGAACCGTATCTGTCCGCGTCCGAGCGCGCGGCGCTCGAGCCGCTGGGTGACCTCCGCCGCGTGAACAAGCGCAGCGGTCAGATCTCGTATCACGCCGGCGAGCGCAAGTACGAGCGCCGGCTGGGCGAGCCGGCGGCGCGGCCCGCCGATCCTCGCGCCTACATGGACGCCTATCGCGGGGCGCACAAGGGCCGCGATCCCGATCCGCGGGTCGACCACGATGCCGCCGCGCGAATCGCCGACATGGATTGCGAGGGCGTCGACGTGAACCTGCTCCTGCCCTCCGGGTGGTTCGGCACGTGGACCACCGTGGAGGACACCCGGCAGGAGCTCGCGCTGTACCGCGCCTACCACCGCTGGATGGCGGACTACTGCGCGACCTATCCCGACCGGCTGGGCGGCGTGATCCTGGTCTCGGGTCGCGACGTGCGCGGCGGTCTCGCCGAGGTGGAGCGATGCGCCGCCGAGCCGTGGGCGCTGGCGCTCTTCTGCTACGCGCCCTACGGCATGCCCCTCGACCATCCCGACCTGGAGCCGTACTGGGCGGCGGCGCAGGACCACGATCTCTCGGTCGTGCTTCACACGTTCACCGTCATGCCACCCTACGCGCCGGGCGGCCTGGATACGTGGGACAACCTCTGGCTGCAGCGCTCGGCGGCCCATCCCTGGTGCGGCATGCGCAACATGGCCGCCCTCATCGGCGCGGGTGTGCTCGAGCGATATCCGGATCTCCGGCTGGGTGTGCTCGAAGCCGGCCACGGGTGGCTGCCGTTCTGGGCCAAGCGCCTCGACGAGCACGCCAGGTCCGTCGCGCGAGCGCTGCCGCCGCTGCCGCGCACCCCGAGCGAGTACATCACCTCCGGTCGCTTCTTTCAGACGATCGAGATGTCCGAGGGCGTCGAGCTGACGAAGGCCGTGATCCAGCTGCTCGGCGAGGACATCCTGATGTACGCGTCGGACTATCCGCACGGCGAGAGCTGGTTTCCGAAGTCGGTCGACACCGTGATGGCGTGGGATCTGCCGGAGTCCCAGAAGCGCAAGCTCTTCTGGGACAACGCCACGCGGTTCTATCGCCGCTTCAACCGCGCTCCGGCGGCCGCCGGCTCGACCGCGACACGTGCCTGAGGGCCCGCAGGCGCGAGCCTCGACGCGACTGCGGGCGCTGCTGGCTCGCGACGATCGCGTGCTGGCGATCCTGGGCATCCCGAACGCGTTTCATGCCACCATCATGGAGGCGGCCGGCTGCGAGGCCGGGTTCGTCGGCACCGGCATCACCGGCGGCAATTACACCGCGCTCGCCGACACCGGCCTTCTCTCCGCCACCGAATGCCTCCAGTTCGCCGGTTACATCGCGCGAGCAGTCTCCTTTCCGCTGATCCTCGACGGCGACACCGGCCACGGCGGTCCGCCGGCGATCCGCCGGCTCGTCCACGAGTGCATCCGGGCCGGCCTGGCCGGCATTCGCATCGACGACCAGCCCATCGAGGGCAAGCGCGCCACGCAGTCGGCCGGCATCGAGGTGGTCCCGCGCGACGCGGCCGTCGAGCGGTATCGGGCGGCCGTTCGCGCGCGCGACGAGCTCGATCCGGACTTCGTCATCATGGCCCAGTGCTATGCCCGCGACGCCGTGAACGGCGGCATGAGCGAGCTGCTCGAGCGGCTGGGCGCCTACCTGACCGGAGGCGGCGTCGACTGGGTCCAGTTCGAGTCGCCGCATTCCATCGACGAGATCAAGCTGGCGCGCGCCGCGGTGGCCGGCACGCTCTCGGTCATGCAGGGCAAGTTGCCCCGGCCGTTGACCTTGTCCGAGCACTTCGCCCTCGGTCTGCGCGTCGCCTGGTACACCTTCCTGCCCGACCAGGTTCTCAAGGCCACGAGCTGGGAGTTTCTGCGCGAGTTATCCGAGCGAGGCATCGAAGCCTGGACCGATTTTCAGGCGCGCCACGCGGGCAATCCGTACCTTCGAAGCCGCGGGTCGAGCCGTTAGCCTGGATTGCCCGCCTCGCACGACCTTGCCAGTCTGACCATCCCGAGCCGCGGTTAGCGACGCGATTTTGCAGCGTTCTTGCCGGCGGGTGCTCATGGCATCGCCCATGCTAAGCTTTTACCAGCTATCCATAAATAGGGCCTGAAGACGGAGGAGCCCATGAGACGCGCACTTCTGATCCTGACCACGATCGCCCTGATGCTGCCGCCGACCGTGCTGCTGGCCCAGTCGCCCAGCCCCGAGGTCAAGAAGACCGCCAAGGCGGACGAAGCGACGAGGCCGAGCGGCGATGGCGCCGGCCAGACCATGAAGGATTCCTGGATCACGACCAAGACGAAGATGGCGCTCACCACGGACGGCCGCACGAAGGCCCGGCACATCTCGGTCGAGACGCAGGGCGCGACCGTCATGTTGCGCGGCAAGGTGTCGAGCGCCGAGGAACGCGCGGCGGCCGAGCACATCGCGCGCGGCATCTCCGGCGTCGGCGCCGTCAGCAACGCGCTCCAGGTCGTGCCGGACGACCAGCGGAAGACGGTCGACCAGAAGGACGACGGGATCGAGACGGCCATCCGCGAGCGCCTGATGCACGATGCGCAGCTCAAGGACGCGGCAATCAAGGTGCGCTCGGACAACAGTGTCGTGACCCTGCGGGGCAAGGTCTCGGATCCGAAGGCCAAGTCGCGCGCGTCCGACGTGGTGCGCGGCGTGCCGGGGGTCAAGTCGGTGCGCAACGAGCTCGGCCTGAAGGGCTAAGCTCGGCGCTCGGCGACGCATGCTGGCTCAGGCGGACTTCCAGAGGGCCCTCGCACTCGCGCTCGGCGAGTTCGCCCCGGCGTGGGCCATCGTCGGCGACTGCGCGCCGGTCGACCGCTTCGACGCCAGCCACTGGGGCTCGGGCCCCCAGAGCTTTCAGGTCACGCTTCGCCACCGCGTGACCGGGCATCTGAAGGTGCTCGGCCGCCGGGTCGCGTACGAGCCGGGCGCGACCGTCCATCCGGCGGTCGCGCTCTCGCTCGTCGGGGCCTACCGTCACGGCAACTCCGAGCCGATCCGCACCTACCTGGAGGAGATCGGCGTCGCGGCGGGCAACGGCACCCGCGACGCGAACCAATTCTTCCGACGTCCCGAGGTCGCGCCCACCTCGCCGGCGGCGATTACGGCGGAGGTCCGTGCGGCGGGGCTGGCCGTCGTCGCCCCTGTCGCTGCCCCACGCAGCGCGACGAGGGGCGCGACGTCGGTGGTCCGCGAAATCAACGACGTGGACTCCGAGGTCGACGGCGAGCCGCAGCGCTCGGGGCTCAGATCCTGGAGCCTGAAACCCAGGTGGCCGGCGCTCCTGACGAGCAGTCCGCGCGCGCCGCGGGAAGTCGCCCTGCCGCCGCCTGTGACCCGTCTGGCACCGAGCGCGCGGCTGCCGCAGGCCCCGGAAGCCCGCACGCCGATGCTCGGCCGGCTCAGGCGAGAGCTCCAGATCTGGTACTGGCGCCGAGGCGCGGCGGGCAAGGACAAGCCTCACGCGCGGGATTGAGCCGGGCGAGACGGCCGCGCCCGGCCGCCCCGCCCCGTGGTGTCACTAGTTCTTCCGGAAGGCGTCGAACAGCTCGCCGAACAGATCCCACTTCTCGCCGTTGAACTTCGCCAGCTGCTCCTGCTCGATCGGCGCGAAGTCGGTCGGGCTAGTGTTGACCTTGATCCCCGGCAGCAGCAGCGGCAGCTCCAGGTTCTTGACGTTGGCCGCCTGCCGCATGATGTTCTCGCGCGACAGATCGTTGCCGCACTGCTTGAGCACGTGGGTCATCAGGATCGCGACGTTGTAGCCGTACCCGTTGGCCTGATCGTCGAGGGCGCCCTCCGGATAATACTTCTTCATGAAGGCCACCCAGTCCGTGAAGCCCTTGTCGTTGCGCCACTGCGGGTCGGTGACTTCCTTCATGTAGAGCGCGGTGATCAGGTCCTTCGAGGCCTCGAGCCCGGCCGGCTTGAGCACGGTGGCCAGCGAGCTCGACACGTTGTTCAGGTAGTGCACGGGTTTCCAGCCGATGTCGTGCGTTTTCTTGATCGCCTGCACCGCGAACTTCGGGATCGTGATGTTGAAGAACACGTTGGCGCTGCTGTTCTTCAGATTCACGATCTGGGAGTCGATCGTCGGGTCGGTGACCTCGTAGCTCTGCCGGAGCACGATCATCTTCTTGTGGGCCTCGCCCAAGCCGTCCTCGAAGCCCTTGAGGTAGTCCTTGCCGTAGTCGTCGTTCTGGTAGAGGATCCCGATCTTCGCGTTGGGGTGGTTCTTGAGCACGTGAGCGGCGTAGACCCGGCCTTCCGTCTGGTAGTTGGGCTGGAAGCCCATCGTCCACGGGAAGTTCTGCGGGTCGTTCCACTTGGTGGCGCCGGTGGCCACGAAGAGGTGCGGCACCTTCTGCTGGTTCATGTACTTGTGGATCGCGCTGTTCGGCGGCGTGCCGAGCGTCTGGAAGAGGGCCGCGACCTGGTCCTGCTCGACCAGCTTGCGTACCATCTCGACGGTCTTGGGCGGCGAGTAGCCGTCGTCGTAGGTGATGTAGTTGATCTTCCGCCCGTTCACACCGCCCTCGTCGTTGACCTTCTTGAAGTAGGCGCCGATGACCTTGCCGATCGTGCCGTACGCCGAGGCCGGGCCGCTGTAGGGGTTGGTGTTGCCGATCTTGATCTCGGTGGCGGTGACGCCGACCACCGTCTGGGCGCCGGCCGGGACCGCGGCCAGGACGGCCACGCCCAGCGCGAGCACGAGGGCGAGCGGTTGCGGGGTACCTCTCATGAGCACTCCTCCATTCATGTCGTGGTATGGGCCTGCGTTGGGACGGCGCTCCGCCCCTCTTGTGGAACTCGAGACCGGGTGGCCCGGATCCAGAGTAGCCGGATCCCCCCGGCGATGCCAAACGGCATGAGGTACATGAAGCCGATCAGGAATACGCCGAAGATCGCCCAGGGCGCCGCCTTGGAGATGTCCTGCGCCCAGTTTGGGACGAACTGGATGAACAGCGCGCCGAACACCGCGCCGGAGATCGACGCCAGGCCGCCGATGACGCTGCCGATCAGGAGCGTGACCGACAGGAACACGTTGAAGGAGTCCGGCGCGACGTACGCGATGACGGAGGCGGACAGGGCCCCGGCCACCCCGGTGTAGGCCGCGCTCACGCCGAACACCAGCGATTTGTAAAGCGCGGTGTTGATCCCCATCGCCTCGGCGGCGATGTGATTGTCCCGGATCGCCACGATGGCCCGCCCGATCCGCCCCTTCAGGAGATTCGCCCCGAGCCAGAACAGGAGCACGAGCACCGCGAAGGTCACGAAGTAGAGCCACTGATCGGGATTCAGCTTGAGGCCGAACGGCGCGTTGGGCTTGCTCAGCACGATACCCTGCGAGCCGCCCGTCCAGTGCTCGAAGTACTTGAGGATCTGCGGCACTGCCAGCGCCAGCGAGAAGGTCGCCAGCGCGAGATAGAGCCCCTCGAGACGGAGCGCGGGCAGCCCGAACAGGAATCCGACGACCAGGCACAGCACGCCCGCCACCGGGAGGGTCCAGCCGTAGGCGATGTTCCAGCGGTCCATCATGATCGCGGAGACGTAGGCGCCGATCGCGTAGAACGCGCCGTGGCCCAGCGAGAACTGGCCGTTGTAGCCGGTCAGCATGTTCAGGCCGAGGATCGCGATCGCGTAGATGTAGACCTGGGAGAACTGGAAGAGCCGGAAGTTGCTGAGCACGAACGGCAGCGCGCACGCCGCCAGCAGGAGCGACAGCAGCCCGACCAGGCGCGGTAGACGCGAGCCGCTCACACCCGCTTCACCACGGTGGTGCCGAAGAGCCCGGTCGGCTTGACCAGCAGCACCACGATGATCATCGCCAGCGCGACCGTGAACTTGAGCTCGGTGCCGATGAAGCCCACGTATGTCCCGACCAGATTCTCGACGACGCCGACGATGAACCCGCCCAGCACCGCCCCACCCGGGCTCGTGAAGCCGCCGAGCGTGGCCGCGGCGAAGGCGTAGATCTGTACGCCGCCCATGAGATTGGGCTCGAGGGTCAGGACCGGCGCCACCATCATTCCGGCCACGGCGCCGAACACGGCGGCCAGCCCCCAGCCGAGCGCGAGCATCCAGCCCACGCGAATGCCCACCAGCCGGCTCGAGACCGGGTTGTGCGCGGCGGCGCGCATGGCCAGCCCGAGCGGGGTGAAGCGAAAGAAGAGATAGATGCACAGGAGCACGAGCAACGTGACCTGGATCTCCCCGAGGTCGTGGGCGCCGAAGACGATGTTGCCGAACTTGAACGGATTCTCCGGAAACGGGCTGGGGAACGGCTTCTGCACGTAGGTCCACATCCAGCCCGCGATGCTGTTGCAGATGACCAAGAGGCCGAGCGTGACCATGACGATCGACAGGATCGGCGCGTTCTCGACCGGGCGGATCACCACGCGCTCGATCACGACACCGCCGACGAACGCGATCGCCAGGGTCGACACGAACGCGGCCCAGTACTGGAGCCCGGCGTGGATCAAGGTCCAGCAGATGTAGGTCGCGAACATCGCCAGCTCGCCCTGCGCGAAGTTCACGACGTCGGTGGCCTGGTAGATCATGACCAGGGCGAGCGCCAGGCTGGCGTAGATGCCGCCGGTGGCGAGGCCCGACACGACCTGCTGGATGAAGATGTCCATCGCTCAGTACCCGAGGTACGCGCGGCGGATCGCGTCGTCACGGCGCAGAACGTCCGACGGCCCCTCCATCACGACGCGTCCGGTCTCGAGCAGAAACACGTGGTCGGCGAGGTCCAGGGCGAGCGCCGCGTTCTGCTCGACCAGGAGGATGCTGACGCCGGTCTGGTTGATCGTCCGAAGGATGCGGAAAATCTCGCGCACGACGAGGGGGGCCAGGCCCAGCGAGGGCTCGTCGAGCAGCAAGAGGCGCGGGCGCAGCATGAGCGCGCGCGCCACCGCGAGCATCTGCTGCTCGCCGCCCGAGAGCGTGCCGGCCGCCTGGCGCCGCCGCTCGCGCAGCACCGGGAAGTAGCCGAACACGCGCTCGAAGTCGTCCTTGAGGCTGCCGCGCTCGCGGCGGCCCCACGCGCCCAGCCGCAGATTCTCCTCGACGGTGAGGTGGACGAAGGTGCCGCGCCCCTCGGGCGCGTGGGCGATCCCGAGCTGCACCACGTCCTCGGTGGCCTTCCGCTCGAGCGCCTCGCCCTCGAAGCGGAGGGTCCCGGTGGTGCGCACCATGCGCGAGATGGCGCGCAGGGTGGTCGTCTTCCCCGCGCCGTTGGCGCCGAGGATCGTGGTGATGCCGCCCCTGGCCATGCTGAAGCTCACCCCGTGCAGCGCCTTCGTGCGGCCGTAGAAGGCTTCGAGCGCCTGCACGTCCAGGAGCGCGCTCACGCGGCCTCGCTCCCGAGGTAGGCCTTGATGACCTCGGGGTTGCGCCGGACCTCCGCCGGCGTCCCCTCGGCGATCTTCCGGCCGAAGTCGAGGACGACGACCTTGTCCGACACCTGCATGACCAGGCTCATGTGGTGCTCGACCAGCAAGATCGTGAGCCCGCGCTCCGTGCGGATTCGCTGGATCAACGCGCCGAGCGTGCCGACCTCCTCGTGATTGAGCCCGCCCGCGGGCTCGTCGAGGAGGAGGAGCTTGGGACGGCTGGCGAGGGCCCGCGCGAGCTCGACGCGCTTGAGCGTGGCGAACGGCAGGCCCGCGGCGGGATGGTGCGCGACCAAGCCGAGATCGAGGAAATCCAGCAGCTCCTCCGCGTGGGCTCGGCACGCGGCTTCCTCCCGCGCGACCCAGCCGAGCTTGAGCGCGTTCGAGAGAAAGTCACTGGACGTGCGGCAGTGGGCGCCGACCATGACATTTTGTAAAACCGTCTGCGTGGGGAAGAGGGCGAGATTCTGGAACGTGCGGCCGATCCCGAGCCCGGCGATCCGATGGGCGGGCTGCGTCAGCAGGGGGGCGCCCTCGAAGGAGACCGTGCCCGCCGCCGCGATGTAGAGACGGCTCAAGCAGTTGAACAGGGTCGTCTTGCCCGCGCCGTTCGGCCCGATCAAACCCACGATCTGTCGGGGCTCGATGTCGAACGAGACCCCGTCCAGTGCGATGATGCCTCCGAACCGGACCGTGACGCCATGAACGCTGAGGATGGGCACCTGGATCTCCGCGCCGGGACTCGGGCTCCCGCTGAGCGCGGAGAGTATATGCGAAGGGCGGAGTTTCGTGAAGCGGAGCGGCCGGAGCCTCGCCGGCGCTACGACTTGGCGCGGGCTTGCTCGTAGAGGGGAAGGACCCTCTGGGCGAACTCCGTCAGGTCCTTGATGCGGTCCTCGTGCGAGGGATGAGTCGAGAGTAGCTTCGGCGGCGCGCCTCCGCCGGAGAGCTTGGCCATCTTCTGCCAGAGGGCGATCGCGGCACGAGGATCGTACCCAGCGCGCGCGGCCAGCTCGACGCCCATGCGGTCGGCTTCGGTCTCGTGGACCCTCGAGTAGGGCAGCAGGACCCCGACCTGAGTGCCGAGCCCCGCGCCCTGGGTTGCGAGCTGTCCGGAGCCGGGGAGGAAGATGTCGGCCACGACTCCCGCCAGGGTCGCGCCCGCACCGGCGGCCACCTGCTGGGATGCGCGCTCGCGGCCGTGCTCTCGGAGCGCGTGCGAGATCTCATGGCCCATCACGGCGGCGAGCTCGTCGTCCGTGATCTGGAGCTTCTCGATGATGCCGGTGTAGACCGCGATCTTGCCGCCGGGCATACACCAGGCGTTGATCTCGGGCGAGGTGATGACGTTCACCTCCCACTTCCAGTCGAGCGCATCCTTGCGGAAGACGGCGGTCTGCGGGATGAGGCGCTTGGCGATGCCGCGGACGCGCTCGGCCTGCTGCGGGTCGCGGTTGAGGTTGCCCTTGGGGCTCTCGGTCTGGATCACTTGCTGGTATTGGGCCGCGGCCGCCTTGTCCAGGTCGGCCGAGGATACCAAGAGGAACTGGCTGCGCTGGACACCGACCGTGCCCTGCTCGGTCGTCGACGAGCACGCGACGAGCGCCATCAGGACGAATACCGCGATCGCGGCGTGACGGACCGTCCGTCTCTTCATGGGCGCCTCCGGCGATGACTCGATGATAGAGACTAATGCGCGAGGGTCAAGACCTTGACGGGCCGGGTCCGCCGGCGCAGTATGGCCCCCGCTGGCGTGCTTGGCGCCCTCGTGGCTAGCGGTTTTCTCCGAAGGAGGATGGAATGGATCGCCGAGATATTCTCGCCGAACGCCCCCTCGAGAGCGGCCGCGGCTTCATGCCCGGCGTGAGCGTCAATCCATCGAGAATCTTGTTCACCGCCGGGCTGACCGGGAGAGGTCCCGACGGCAACCTCGTGGCGGGCGGGATGGGACCGCAAGCGCGTCGCACGTTCGAGCGCCTGCAAGGCATCCTCACGCGCGCCGAGGCGAGGTTCGACAACGTCGTCAAGCAGCTCGTGTACGTGACCGACCTCGACGCCTACAACGCGAGCGGCCGGGCCGAGCGCGCCAAGTTCTTCGGCACCCGGCCGGCGTCGACGGGCCTGGTCGTTCGGCGCCTCGCCGACCCCAACATGCTCATCGAGGTCGAGCTGGTCGTCGACCTCGGCGGATCTGCAGCCGGAAAGCCGCTGCTCGACAAGTACAACGTGGAGAATCACGGTGGCGATTTCTACCAGGGCGTGATCGTCAACGGCGGCCGCCTGCTCTATCTGGCCGGTCAGGTCGCGAACAATCCCGACGGCTCGGTCGCCGGCGTCGGCGACTGGCGGCGGCAGGCCGAGAAGGTCTACGAGAACATCGGGCACGTGCTGCGCGCCGCCGGCGCGACGCCGGCGAGCGTCGTGAAGGAGACCACCTGGGTGCTGAGCATCGATTCCTGGGGGCCGGCCCGGACCGCGGTCCGCCGCGCGTTCTACAAGACCGACTTCCCGGCCTCCACCCTGGTCGAGATCCCCGGGCTGGCGCGGCCGGAGTTCCTGGTCGAGATCGAAGTCATCGCGGCCGTCGCGTAATCGCCGTCGTGTAAATCAAGGAGGAACGACGATGCCGTTCAGCACGATCGCGACACCCGAGGCGAAGCCGGTGGCGAACTACAAGATGGCGACGCGGATGGAGGGCGGCCGGCTGCTCTACATCTCCGGACAGGTGGCGTGGGACGCGGCCGGCAACATCGTCGGCAAGGGCGACGTGCGCGCGCAGGCCAGGCAGGTGTTCGAGAACCTTCGCGGCGTGCTGCGTGCGGCCGGCGGCGACCTCGCGAATCTCATGAAGATCACGACCTACATCACCAGGCTGGAAGACTTCCCGGCCGTCGCGCAGGCGCGCGGCGAGGTGTTCCAGGGCGAGCTTCCGGCCAGCACCCTGATCGTCGTCAAGAGCCTGTTCCACCCGGATTTCCTGCTCGAGATCGAGGGAGTGGCATCGGTCTAGGCGCCGGCGGGACGCGAAGGGCGACCGCGAGGCCGACGCCCGCCGCGGCGAGCAGCGCGGCGAGCAGGCACCCGGCGCTGAACGAGCCGGTGAGGTCGCGCACCCAGCCGGTGGCGGTCGGGCCCACGATCGCGCCGATGAAGCTGATACTGTTGCTGAAGCCGAACGCGGTGCCCAGCTCTTCGGCGCGCACCATCCGGGCCAGGAGCGTGTAGACGGCGCCCCAGATCGACCAGCAGAAGAACGCCGCCACGAACAGCACGACGGCCAGGCCGGGGATCGAGCGCTGGGTGATCACGAGCGCCATGGCGAGCATCGACACCGCGAGCCCGGCGAGCCCCGCGACGATCACGGTCTTCGACGCGTAGCCCCGCTCGACCAGGCGGTCGTGCGCCCACCCGCTGAGGATCATGCCCAGCGAGGCCGCGACGCCTTGTAGCGCCGCGTAGCTGCCGGCGCGGCCCGGATCGACCACACCGACCTCGGCGAAGAAGAGCGGTGCCCACGTCGCCAGGATGAACTGGTCGCCGATCGCGCACAGGCTGACGAGCGCCAGCGTGCAGAGCCGTCCGTTGGAAAAGAGGCTGCCGAGGCGCTGCGCGACCGGGACCCGCGACGCCGTCGGAGACGCCGCCGGCACGTACCGTGCGATGAGCAACGCGGCGGCGATGGGCCCGAGCCCGAAGAGCATCATCACGCGGCGCCACGGAAGGATCTCGAGCAGCAGGCCGCCGATCACGAGCCCGAACGTGAGCCCGATCCCGGGCCCGGAGAACGACACGCCCTGCCCGAGCCCGATTCGATCGGCCGGCGTGACGGTCGCGATGATGGCCCGGTCGTTCGAGAAGAGCGAGCCCTGAAAGGCCCCCGTCAGCGCACGCGCGAGGAACAGCGTGGCGAACGAGCCGGCCAGGCCGGTGAGCCCGGCGGCGAGCGCGCCGCCGAGGAGGCCCAGCAGCAGGATGCGGCGGCGGCCGAACCGGTCGCCGAGGAGCCCCGACGGAATCTGCATGAGCGCGTAGGCGTAGAAGAACGCTGACGCGAGCAGACCGGCCCTCGTGTAGGACAGCTGCAGCTCGTCGATGATCGAGGGCAGCAGCGCCGAGAACCCGATGCGGATGACGAAGTTCGCCGCCCACGCGAAGATGAGCAGGACCCACACGACGACGTACGAGTGAACGGGCGACACGCGGACGCGAGTCTAGCACTGCCGTCCGCGCCGGCGATTTCTACTATCTGAGAAAGCATTCACCGACCCGCCGGCGCGTGAGAGGCCTCGCGATTTCTCAGACCTGCAACGTTCTCAAGTTTGCGGCGTCGGCCACTGAACGCTCGAGTGTTCTTCGTGGTCCTTCGTGGCATCGTCAGTGCCCGCGCGATTGCTCGCCGAGCCGCGACGCTCCACGCGTGCGCTCTCGTTTGTCGGCCACTTAGCGCGGCTCATCGCGACGCCCCCGCCATGTGGCATCGCTGCTGCACTGCGTTTTCTGCCGGGACCGCGGCTCGAGGCACGCAACGTGCGGCAAACCGTCGGGGAGATTCAGGATGTCCGGAACGAACACGCGATCGGTCGGCGCGCGCCTCGGGCTCGCCCTCTTGCTTTTCCTGCTCATGACCACTCCGAGTAGCGCCGGAATCCTGGACGCGACCTGGACGGCCCCGGTGACGAATACGGATGGAAGTCGCCTCATCGATCTGGCGTCGTACCGCCTCTACTACGGAACCCAGAACGCCCCGTGCCCCGGGTCCTCCTGGGCTCAGGTCGCCTCCCCGACATCGAGTCCCGGCCCCAATCAGAGCTTGAGCTTCAGGCTCACGGGGCTGGCCACCGGCGGGCTCTACCGCGTCGCCGTGAGCGCCGTCGACGCCGCCGGCCTCGAGAGCGCGTGCTCGAACCTGGCGAGCGCCCTTGCGCGAGCCGAATTTTCCTTGAGTCCGGCGGGCCCCGTGAATTTTGGAAGCGTGAGCGTCGGCACCTTCGCCGACCAGACCGTCACCCTGACGAACACGAGCGACGGGACGATATCAGGGACGGTGTCCGTCGGAGCGCCCTTCAGCATCGTGTCGGGAACTCCGTTTACCCTTGCCGGACTCGGTACCAGCCAGGCGGTGAAGGTGCGATTCACGCCCACGTCGGCCGCGACGGTGAGCACGAATCTCACGGTCGCGGCGGGTGGCGGCACGGTCTCCGCGGTCATGACCGGGAGCGGAGTCGCGGGGGACTCGCTCCCGCCGACGGTCGCGATTACCTCGCCCACCTTGGGCCCTGCCTACACCACGACCGGCACGTCGCTCACGCTCCAGGGCACCGCCTCGGACAACGTCGGCGTGACGCAGGTGGCATGGGCGAACAGCCGCGGCGGCAGCGGAACGGCAACCGGGACGAGCAACTGGACCGCCGCCGGGATCGGTCTCCGGCTCGGCTCCAACACGCTCTCCGTAACGGCGTGGGACGGCACGGGAAATACGGGGACCGCCACGCTGACAGTGACGCTCAGCGATACGACGCCACCGACTGTCGCGGTCACGGCGCCGGTCGCCGGTGCCACGGTGGCAGGAACGGTGAGCGTGTCCGGCGGCGCCACTGACAACGTCGGCGTCGCCGGAGTCCAATTCAAGCTCGACGGCGTCAGCCTGGGGGCCGAGATGACCATGGCGCCATACGCCGTGACGTGGAACACGACGGCGACGGCCGACGGTCCGCACGTGCTGACGGCGGTCGCCCGAGACACGGCAGGCAACACGGCGACGGCATCGGCCATATCGGTCACGGTGGCGAATGCGGCACGGATCGACGGCACGGCGCCGACGATCTCGCAGGTGAGCTTGGCGGTCACGTCGTCCGGGGCCACGATCGGCTGGACGACCAGTGAGCCGAGCGATACGCAGGTGGCGTACGGCCTGACCAGATCCTATGGGAGTCTGACTTCGCTGAGCTCGACGCTCCAGACGTCGCACTCACAGGCGATCACCGGCCTGACGCCGAACACGTGGTACCACTTCCGGATCAGGTCACGAGACGCCGCGGGCAATTTGACCTCGTCGGGCGACTTCCGCTTCAAAACGCGCCGCTGAGCGAGGCCCCGGTCGACCCGACTCCGCGTGAGGTCAGAGGGCTGCGAGCGCCAAAACGGAGGCTACGCTTCGCGCGGAAACCGCCCGACGATGTCGGTCGCGACCCGCTCGAGGCGGCGGAGCGCCGCGATGATCTCGTCGGTCCGGCGGCCTCGTTCGGAGAGCTTCATACCGAGCGCTTCGCGAACTCGTGCTGATCCCAGCCCGGTCCGACCCCCAGCACGAAGCGTCCCCCCGACAGGCGCCAAAGAGTCTGGGGCATCGAAGCCGAGCGCCTCGGCTTTGCGCGCGAACTGCTTCACCCGTGCCGCCTGGTCGAGACGCGGATTTCGCCAGGCGAATGTCGGCAGGTAAACGCCGAATCTCATCGCCGCTGAGAGTCTAAGTCATGGCCCCGCCGGGGTCGACGGCCATGCGGCGAAGGAGCGTCAATCGGCAAGCGCCCAGCTTGACACCGATCGCGGTTGCGAGCAGAGTCGCGGCACATTTCGACGTCGGACCTCGCGGCACTGGGTCCTGGTTCGATGTCCCCGACCGTCGGGCCGCTGGCGCCCCGACGCCAGACAACGAAGGAGGACGCCATGAAACGCTTACTCGCAGCGCTGATCCTTCCGCTGCTGTGCCTGTTCGTTGGCGCCACGCCCGCCGTCTCCGCCGACGGGCAGCTGACCTGGGCCGTCCACATCTCGCTCGCCCCGACCTGGTTCGACCCGGCGGAAACGCCCGGGATCGTCACACCATTCATGATCCTGTATGCGCTCCACGACGCGGTCGCCAAACCCATGCCGGGCAAGACCATGGCACCGAGCCTGGCCGAGAGCTGGACGGTCTCGCCCGACGGCCTCACATATGACTTCACCCTCCGCAGCGGGGTCAAATTCCACAACGGCGAGACTGTGACCGCCGAAGATGTGAAGTTCTCCTTCGAGCGCTACAGGGGCTCCGCCAACAAGGCGCTGAAGGACAAGGTCCGGACCGTGCAGATCGTCGATCCGCTCAGGGTGCGGTTCGTCCTCAGGGAGCCATGGCCGGATTTCTTGACGTTCTATGCCTCACCGGCCACCGGCGCCGGCTGGATCGTGCCGAAGAAATACGTCGAAAAGGTCGGGGACGAAAGCTTCAAAAAGGCGCCGGTCGGGGCGGGACCGTACCGATTCGTCTCGTTCACGCCCGGTGTCGAGCTCACAATGGAAGCCTTCGACCAGTACTGGCGTAAGCCACCGTCGGTGAAGCGACTGGTCTTCAAGTCGGTCCCCGAGGAATCGACGCGTCTGGCCATGCTCAAGCGCGGTGAGGCTGACATCGTCTACTCCATCCGCGGCGCGCTCGCCGAGGAGCTTCGGCGGACACCCGGCCTGACCCTGAAGCCGACCATCCTGCACGGTACGCAGTGGCTGAACTTCGTCGAGCAGTGGGACCCGAAGTCGCCGTGGGCTGACAAGCGGGTGCGCATGGCGGCGAACTACGCGATCGACCGCCAGGCCATCAACCAGGCGGAGACGCTCGGCTTCTCGCGGATCAGCGCGAGCATCGTTCCTCACAGCTTCGAATTCGCCTGGCAGCCGCCGCTCTGGCCGTACGATCCGGCAAAGGCGAAGAAGCTGCTCGCCGAGGCCGGCTACCCCAACGGGTTCAACGCCGGGGAGTATTCGGTGGACAGCGCGTACGCCTCGGTTGTCGAGGCCATGGCGAATTACCTCGGCGTGGTCGGGATCATCGCGAAGGTGCATCCGCTCGAGCGCGCGGCGTTCTTCAGCCAGTTCAGGGAAAAGAAGCTCAGGAACCTCGTCCAGAGCGGCAGCGGCGCCGCCGGCAACGCTGCCACTCGAATCGAGGCCTTCGTCGCCGCCGACGGCATGTACACCTACGGCAGCTACCCGGACATCGAGGGACTCTTCCGCGAGCAAGCGGCCGAGCTGGATCCCAAGCGCCGCGAGGCGATCCTCATCAAGCTGCAGCAGCTCATGCACGACAAGGCCATGTTCGCGCCGCTCTGGGAGCTGGGCTTTCTCAACGGGCATGGCCCCCGCGTGGCCGAGTCAGGCCTTGGCCTGATCGCGGGCCACGCCTACTCGGCCCCGTACGAGGACTTGAAGCTGAAGTAATCAGGGCCCCGGGCTTACCTGACCCGGCGGAACTTCCTGAAGCAGCGAAGGTGTCGGGGCGGATTCATGTGGCGTCCCCGGATGGTGAACGCCACGTCGCCCACGTAGAGATCGCCATGGGAGTCCACGGCGACCCCATGAGGGGCGATGAACTGATCCGGCCCCTCGCCTTCTTCCGGGTCGCCGAAGCGCGTCTGCAGCCGGCCCTCGAGGTTATAGATGCTCACGCGGTGGCCCAACCCGGGAGCGTCATCCACTCCTCCCATGCCGTTCAGCTCACCGATGAAAAAATTGCCTTCCGCGTCCAGACAAATGCCGTCCGGCCGATGAATGTTGTTCCACATCGTGATGAACTTGCCGTTGGCGTCGAAGACCTGGATGCGATGGGCCTCTCGGTCGGCGATGTAGACGTGATCGTCGCGGTCGATGACGACATTGTGCGGACGGATGAACTGGCCAGGGTCGATGCCCGGCTCGCCCCACGACAGGACGTGCCGGCCCTCTGGGGTGAATTTGTGGATGCGGCTGTTGCCGTAGCCGTCCGACACGTAGAGGTGCCCGGTCAGTCGTGACACGGCCACGTGGGTGGGACGGTTGAAGGGTTTGCCTTGCCACTTGGGTGCGGGTTGCTTGGGGCTACCCAGTGTCATCAGGAGCTTGCCGTCCAGGGTGAACTTCTGGATGGTGTGGAGCCCATCGTCCACGCAATAAACCGAATCGTCAGGGCCCGTATGGATCCCATGGGGCCGATCGCTGAACACGCCTTCGCCGAACGATCTGAGCAGGTTACCCTGGCGGTCGAAAACGACGACGGGATGCTCGCCCCGGTTGAAGACGTAGACGTTGTCCTTGCCGTCGACCGCCACCCCCGCCACGTCGATGAAGGACCACCCCGGCGGCAGCTTTTCCCAGCCCTCCACCGGTTCGAACACCAGATTGCCACTGCCGAGTCTCATCGCCATCTTGGGCTCCTTCCTTCGGTTGGTGGCTTGACCCGTCGCTGCTGTCGAGAGACGGTCAGCCCCTACTGCGCCCGCCCGCGCATCGACGCCGGCTGGCCCGGCAGCTTCAGCTTCTTGCCCGTGTCGGTGATCTTCGTCCCGTCGACCTTGAGGATCGAGACGTCGCGGTCGGTGTAGTTGCCGACGTAGAGGTACTTGCCGTCGGGGCTGAAGACGACGCCTTCGGGCAGGCCGCCCACTTCGACCTCGCCCACCTTGGTGACCTTCTTGCCTTCGATCCGGAGCACGGCCAGACTGCCGTTGCGCCTGGTGTTGAACCACATCGTCTTGGCCACGCTGGCGCCGCCGAGCAGCACGGCCACGGCCACGTCGCCCTTGGGGCTGATGGCGAAGCCCTCGGGCGCGTCGCCCACCACGACGCGATCGATCACGCGGGGCGGCTGCTGCTCGAGGTCGATGATGCTGACGGTATCGATGTGGCCGTCCGGCGAGCCGGCGTTGCCGTTGTCGGCGCTGATGCCGATCTTGCCGTCGGGCGTGACGTCGATGTTGTAAGGCCAGAGTCCGACGGGCATGTCGTGCTTGGTATAGGTGACCTTCTGCCCTTCGATCGTGAGCAGCGCGATCTTGTGGGCGGCGAACTTGGTCGCGAGCGCGCGCTTGCCGTCGGGCGTGAACGCGACCGACGCGACCTCGTCGCCCATCGCCACCGTATCGACGAGCTTGACGTCGTTGCCGCTGATCGAGAGGACGCTGATCGACTTGTCCGCGCGGTTGGCCACGAGCGCCAGCGTCCCCGCCCTGTTGATCGCGAGCCCGGACGGCTGCTTGCCGACCTCGAGGGTGCCGATCTGGCTCGGCGGGTTCGTTTTCAAGTTGAAGACGTAGAGCTTGGTGTCGGGTTGAGGCTTCCAGCTGGCGCCGTCCTGGACCCAGTCGACGGAGTTGGCGACGATGGCCAGTCGCTCGTCAGCCGTGATCGCGAGATTGACCGGCGGACCGAAGATCGAGTTCATCAACGGGAAGCTGACCAGGATCTTCGGCGCTTCCCGGTTCGTGATGTCGACGACCGAGATCGTGTCCTTCCCGGGCGCGACGAACGACCGGTTGCCCTCGGCGTCGAAGACGACCTTCTCGTCGTTGCCGACGATCATCAGGTCGCCGAAGACCGAATGCGGCCACGCGATCGGCGCGATCGTGAGGGCGAGGAGCAGACGGACGAGAACGGCGGCACGGCGGTCACGGGATGTCATCGGGGCTCCTCCTTGAGCGCTCGCCTTTGAGACCTGTCGCGGGCACGCGTCCGCGGCCGGGGCGATGGTGGCACAAACGGTTCGTCGTTGCCAGGCCGCCCTTCGCGGGTTCGCCTTGCGGCTGCGGGACGTCACTCGTACACTTTCGGCACGACGCGCGGCACGAGCGCAACGACCGCGACCCGCCCAGGTCTCCCCGCGGGCGGAGATGCGGGAGGCCAGCGATGCGATGGCAGATGGGCCGGCGAAGCGACAACATCGAAGACCGGCGCGGCATGCCGGTCGGGCGCGGGGCCGCCGTCGGTGGCGGTCTCGGCGCCCTGGTGCTGGTGCTCCTGGCCATGTACTTCGGCGTCGATCCGAGCGTAATCTTGACGCCTCGATCGCGTCGCGGCTTGTTCCCTAGGCGTCGCGCGCTCAGTTGGTGTATGCATGAATCTCGAGAGGACGCATGAGCAGCGCGAGCGATCGATGGGATTACGACGTGGCGGTCATCGGTGGGGGCCCTGGCGGCTCCACGTGCGCCACGGCGCTGGCCCAGCGGGGCCGCAAGGTCGTCGTGCTGGAGCGCGAGCGGTTTCCGCGCTTTCACATCGGCGAGTCGCAGCTGCCGTGGACCAACGAGATCCTCCGGACTCTCGGCGTGCGCGACACGATCGCCGCATCTGGCTTCATCGAGAAGTGGGGCGCGAGCTTCCGGGGACCGGACGGCCCGGACGAGCGGTACGCCGACTTCCAGTACGCGCGGGAGACGCCCACGCCGCAGACGTTTCAGGTCCTGCGAGAAAAATTCGACGAAATCCTGCTTCGCTACTCCGAGAAGTGCGGCGCCCAGGTGCTCGAGGAGCATCGACTGACTGACGCAGCCTTTGACCGCGACGGCGTCACGCTCCGCTTCACCGACAAGCACGATGGCGCCGGCACCATGCGGGTCGGGGTCGTGATCGACGCGTCCGGGCGAGCCGGCGTACTGGTCAAGCGCTTCGGGCGCCACGAGCCTGACCCGCTCCTGCTGAACATCGCGGTGCATGCGCAGTACGAGGGCATTCCCCGAGCATCAGGGCGGCGGGCGGGAGACATCCGGATGTTCACCCGCCCGGACATGGGCTGGCTCTGGTTCATTCCGCTCTCGGACACCGTCATCAGTGTCGGAGCCGTCATCCCGCAGATCGTCCATCGCCGCGAGTCGAAGGCGACGGCGGAGGAGAGTCTGGCGCACTATCTCGCTAACACCCCCGTGGCGCTGCCGCTACTCGAAAGGGCGCGACGTGTCTCACCCGCGCGGTTCGACGCCGACTATTCGTATCTGGCCACGCGAATGGCCGGCGACCGATGGGTCGCGGTCGGTGACGCCGCGGCGTTCCTCGATCCGGTGTTCTCCACTGGGGTGATGCTGGCCATGCAGGCCGGGCTCGAAGTCGCCGAGGCCATCGACAACGGCCTTGGCACCGGCGACGTGTCGGCGCGCATCTTCGCCCGCTACGAGCGTGCCGTGCGCGGCCGCTACCACCACTTCCGGCGCTTCGCAGTCGGGTTCTACGAGCCGGCCTTTCGCAAGCTCTGGTACTCGCGGCCGCCGTTTCGCAGCATCTTCGACGCCGTCGTGTCGGTGCTGGCGGGCAACTGGCGGCCGTCGTTCGTGACGCGGATGCTGGTGGAAGTGTTCTTCGCGGTCGTGGCGGTGGAGCGCGTGCTGCTGAAGCTCAGAGGGCTTCGCGGCGCTCGCTAGCGCGCGTCACTCCGCCGCGGCGAGACCCGAGCGCCCGGTCGGGCTCCCGGCGCGCGTGGTACGCCAGAGCGATCCCGCGAGCGCCAGGAGCAGCATGACCGCGGCCGTCGCCAGCACGACCTGCCATCCCCTGTGGTGCAGGAGCTGTCCGGACGACAGCGAGGTCACGGCCGCCGTCCCGAAGACCAGGAAGTCGTTGGCGGCCTGCGTGCGCGAGCGCTCGGCCGGAAGGTAGGCCTTCGTCACCAGGGTCGAGCCGGCCACGAACATGAAGTTCCAGCCGACCCCGTTGAGGGTCATCGCCAGCCAGAAGTTGTGAACGCCCACGTCGAGGGCGGCCGCCGCCACGGCGAGGACGTTGAGGGCGATGCCGAGCAGGATGACGGTGCGCTCGCCCCAGCGCTGGACGAGCGCGCCGGTGAAGAAGCCGGGCAGGAACATGCCCACCACGTGCCACTGGATCACGAACGCCGTGTCCCCGAACGTGTGGTGGTGGGCCATCATGGCGAGCGGCGTGCCGGTCATCAATAGATTCATCACCCCCTGGCCCATCATCTGCGCGAGGACGGCCACGATGAAGATCGGCTGGCGCACGATCTCCGTGATCGGACGGACGGGGCCGCCGACGCGGACGGCCTCCTCAGCCGGAGGCGGCATGCGGAGGCCGGCGAGCAGCACGGCGGTGAGCAGGCCGAGCACGGGCACGCAGAGGTACGAGCCCAGGTAGGTGGTCTCGAAGAGCTCCACCGTCCCGCGGGCGAGCATCGGGCCGATGAACGCGGCGGCCAGGCCCCCGGCCAGCACGAAGGAGATGGCGCGGCTCCGGAACTCCGGAAGCGACGTCTCGGCCGCCGCGAAACGGTACTGCTGGGCGAAGGCCACGGAGACGCCGAGAAGCAGCGCCGCCGCGGTGAGAAGCCAGAACTGACCGTGAGCCAGGGCGGCCACGCTGATCCCGCCGCCGGCCGTCGCGCAGAGGGCGCCCACCACGAAGCCGACTCGCCGGCCCACGCGCTTCATGAGCAAGGAGGCAGGGATGGTGCTCAGCGCGGTGCCGATCACGGCCATCGTCGAGGGCAAGGTGGCGAGCGCCTTGTTGCTCGCCAGCGCGTAGCCGGCGAGGCTGCCGACAGCGGAGACGAGCGTCAACGAGGTCGAGGACGTCGCCTGGGTCACGGTGAGGACAAGGACGTTCCGGAGGCGAGAGCTCACTGGCATCGAAGGCGCGTAGCAAGATCCTCGAGATCCTCGGCGATGACGTCCCAGTCCGACTCCGCTTCGAGGTTGGTCGTTTGTCCGGGGCCGTACTCCAGCGGCCGCGGGACGAAGGCCGTCGTCATGCCCTGGGCACGCGCCGCCGCGAGATCGTAGTTGTGCGCCGCAACCATCATGACTTCCGCGGGCACGAGACCGAGCAGCGAGACGGCCGTTCGATACACTTCGGGCCGAGGTTTGTAGCAAAGGGCGTTTTCCGCCGTGATGATGCAGTCCCACGGAAGCCCGGCGAATCGGGCGAGCTCGACCATCCCGATGAAGCTCGCGTTGGAGAGCGGCGTGACGATGTACCGGCGCTTCAGGCGCCGGATGCCCGCGACCGCGTCGGGCCACGGCCGCAACCGCCACCACACGCGCGAGAGCGCGTCGATCTCTTCGCGCGTCAGACCGGGGATCCCGTAGGCGACCAGGAGCTCCTCGAGCCGTGTCCGGTAGATCGCGTCGACCGTCGTCCACGGGATCTCGCCGCGGTTGACCCTGTCCATGGCGGGGCGGTAGGCGGCCTTCCAGTCGTCGAGAAACCGGACGCAGTCGAAGGTCAGCGTCTGTCGATCGGCGAGCCCCTCGAGCTCGGCGAGAACGCTCGTGCGCCAGTCGACGACCGTGCCGTACGTATCGAAGGCGAGGGCTCGAACCGAGGCTAGCGCGACCGTCTGCGGCTTCCGCTGCCCATCCGCTCCGGGACGAACCCTTCCTCGCCGGGGAAGCACCGCGGATCGCCGACACCGACATAGACCCGGAAGGGTTCTCGGAGCGGGTCGGCGCGCGGTGGGGCCGGGCGGTTCTGAATGTCGTCCCGCATGCTCGACTCGACGGGGAGCGATTGGTGCGGCCGACTCATCTCGAGCAGGAGGTTGGGCCGCGTCGGCTCCTGGGCGCGCGCCGACGCGACGCCGGCGGCGGACATCAGGAGCATCGCGATACCCATAGCGAGTTTCATCGGCCAACAAATTCTCTCCTTTCCCCCCGAGGAAGTCCACTCCGGCGAGCCCGGGCCCCCCGACGACCGCGGTTGTGAAGGGCGCCTCTTTTCCCTATGCTGCGTATCGTGTTCACGAATGCCGCGACGCGCCAATCATGAGCTCGGCCCGCAAGCAGGTCGCCGTAGTGGTCGGGGCAACCTCCAAATGGCAGTCCGATGGGCGCAACACCAGGCTCGCGCACGGCAAGGCGCTCGACGACAGCGATATCCCCGTCGGCATGCGCTGGGGCGTCGGCGGAGCCGTCGCCCAGAAATTCGCCAAAGAAGGGTTCTTCGTCGTCCTGACGACCCGCAATGCCGCCAATGCCGCGGCGCCGGAGAAGGCCATCGTCGAGCAAGGCGGTCAATCCATGATCGTCGAGCTGGATCTGGTGTCGCGCGAGTCGATCTCGCGGGCGTTCGCCACGATTCGCCGGCAGGTCGGCGACCCGGACGTCCTCGTCTACAACGCCGGCTATCTCGAGGGGCGCGACTTGCCGCCCGACAAGGAGCTGCTGGAGCACGTCCCCGTCGAGATCTTCGAGACCGCCCAGCACATCGCCAGCCGGGGGCCGTTCCTGGTCGCGCAGGAAGTGCTGCCGGCGATGCGAAAGCGGGGCGCTGGCTCGTTCCTCATCTCGAACAATCAGTTCTCGTTGCGGGGCAGAAAGCGCCTGACCGGACAGTCGCTGTACTATCCGCGAGTGATGATGCGCACCCTGGCGCAGGTGCTCACGGAGGAATATTCCGAGCACGGCGTGCACGTGGCCAACGTCGTGATCGACGGTCTCATCGACTCGCCGGGCACCCGCGCGCTGCCGCGGGCCCGCCAGAATCCCGAGACCGTGATGAATCCCGTGAAGATCGCCGAAGCGTTTTATTACTTGCACACCCAGGACAAATCCTGCTGGACGCACGAGCTGCAGCTGACACCTTATTCGACGAAGCCGAGCTTTTGAGAGCGCGCTCTCCACTGCCGAAAGGACGACGATGGACCACGTAGAGTTCGACCGCGAGCCGCCCGCGAACTTGACGACGCTGGTGATGGCGTTCGGGGGCTGGATCGATGCCGGCCAGGCGGCGACGGGCGCCTTGCGCCACCTGGTCCGCGACCTCTCCGCCACGCGGCTGGCCGGGATCGACCCCGAGCACTTTTTCATGTTCACCCAGGAGCGTCCCGAGGTGCGGATGAAGTCCGACGAGAGCCGCGAGCTCACCTGGCCGCGGAGCGAGTTCTTCGCTTGCCCTCCAGCGGACGGCCGAGACGGCCTGCTGCTCTTTTGCGGCGGGGAGCCGCATCTGAGGTGGCGCGCCTACACGAAGGCGTTCCTCGACGTGGCCGAGCGCTGCGGCGTGAGGCGGATCGTCTCGATCGGCGCGCTCCTGGCCGGCGCGCCGCACACGCGTCCGGTACGCGTCACCGCGCGCTCCACCGACCCCACCTGGCGATCGGTGGTCGAAGCCTGGGGCATCTACCGTCGCCCAACCTACGAAGGCCCGACCGGCATCACCACGGTGCTCCTGGACGCCGCGGAGCGGCGCGGAATCTCGCATCTCGGCTTGATGGGCCAAGCGCCTCATTACTTGCAAAACACCGAGAATCCCGCGGCCATCCACGCGCTGCTAACCTGCATGGCGCGCCTGCTCCACCTGAGCCTGGACATGTCGCGTTTCACCGAGGCCATAAAAGAATTCCGATCCCAGTGTGATCGCGAGGTGGCGCGCAATCGCGCCACGCGCGAGCACGTGCAGCAGCTCGAGCAGCAGTACGACGCGACGGCCAGCGAGGAGCGCCAGACGCTCCCCGACGGTGAGCTCGACTCGGACAAGCTCATGCAAGAACTGGAGGAGTTCTTGCGGAAGCAGCGGGAGGGCGGTCAGACAGGCTGACCCGACGGGCAATCCTTTCCCGCGTTCCCAGAGCTGCTGGACTCGGCCCCGGCGCCACCCCGGCAATGCGACTGGCTGGGCTGGTGGTGCCACGAGGAGAAGGGGGACCTCTTTTTCTTCTATGTCGCCCTCGCCAATGAGCCGGGCTCCTGTGGGGCGCCGAACCGGTCGCCGGTGCTCGCCGGCGGCCGGGCCCGACAGAGGCGCGTCGACTTCGGCGCTCGTGGCGTGACAGCGGACGGTACGAAGCTCGCCGGTCAGTCACGATGAAGGTTTACCTGTTGCGTCGCGTGCTGGCAGTGATTCCGGTGATGATCGTGGTCGCGACCGTCACGTTCGTGCTGCTCCACCTCGCGCCCGGCGATCCCGCGAGTGTCATGGCAGGCCCGGATGCCACGGAGCACGACGTGGCCAAGATCCGCCGTCTACTCGGCCTGGACGAGCTGCTGCCGGTTCAGCTCGTGCGTTGGTACAGCCGCCTCCTCGTGGGCGACCTCGGCACGTCCATCTTTCTGCGACAACCAGTGCTCGAGGCCATCGTAGACCGGCTTGAACCGACGCTACTCTTGGCCCTTTGGGGACTGCTGATCGCAGTCCTGATCGGGATCCCCACGGGCGTCGTCTCGGCGCGCTATCGCAATACGGTCGTGGACCAGTCCTGCATGGGCCTCGCGCTCGTCGGCCTCTCGATCCCGAACTTCCTGCTCGGCCTCCTGATGATTCTCTTCTTCGGTGTCTGGCTCGGCTGGCTCCCGGTGGCAGGCTACGTGCCCCTCGAGCGCGGTCTCTGGGCCAACCTGCGATCGCTGATCATGCCCGCCGTGTCGCTCGGCCTTGTGCAGTCGGCGCTGATCGCGCGCATCACCCGCTCGAGCATGCTGGATGTGCTCCGCGAGCAATACATCCTCGCCGGGCGCGCCAAGGGGCTCTCAGAGCCGAACGTGATCTACAAGCACGCGCTCCGGAACGCCATCATCCCTACCCTGACCGTGATCGGCATCTCCTTCGCGGTCATCCTGGGCGGCGCAGTGGTGGTCGAGAACGTGTTCAACATCCCCGGACTCGGCAGGCTCATCTACTCGGCCGTTCTCCGTCGCGACTACCCGGTGATCCAGGGCGTTGTGCTCCTCGTAGCGGTGAAGTACACACTGGTCAACCTGGTCGTGGACCTCGCTTACATCGCCATCGACCCGCGCATCCGCTATCGATGACTGTGAATGTCCACGCCGAGCAGCTGCGTGAGCGCTTGCCGATTACCGTCCCGGCGTCGTCCGAGCGATTGCGGGCGCTCCGGTTCTTCCTACGGCGGCGGACAGCCGTCGTCGGCGCGCTGTTGGTCATAGCTTACCTGCTGATCGCCCTGTTCGCCCCGGTCCTGTCGCGCCGGGATCCTCAGGTTCTCGACGTCCAGGCGCGGCTCTCGGCCCCGAGCGCCCAGCACTGGTTCGGACGCGACGACGTGGGGCGCGACGTCTGGAGTCGGGTGATCTACGGCACCCGGCTCTCGTTCGTGGTGGGCACCTCGGTAGTATTCCTGTCCGTCCTGGGAGGGCTCGCGGCCGGGCTCGCCGGCGGCTACTATCGGAGACTCGACGACGTGCTCATGCGCGTCATGGATGGCCTCATGGCGTTCCCCGGCATCGTTCTCGCCATCGCGCTGGTTGCAGCGCTCGGCCCGAGCGTGGTGAACGTCATCACCGCACTGGCCGTGGTCTATATCCCGCGGGTAGCGCGGCTCGTACGCGGGTCAGTGCTCGTCGTCCGAGAGACTCCCTACGTCGAGGCCGCCCGTGCTCTCGGCATCCCGGATCTCCGCGTGGTCGTCCGCCACGTGCTCCCAAACTGCCTCTCACCGGTCCTCGTGCAGGGGACATTCATCTTCGCGGCTGCTGTGCTGGGCGAGGCGGCCCTCTCGTTCCTCGGGCTGGGCGTGCCACCGCAGGTGCCCTCGCTGGGCAATGTGCTGGCTGAGGGGCGCCTCTATCTTCATCAGGCCCCATGGCTTACCCTCTTCCCGGGTGCCGCGATCATGGCTGTCATCCTCGGCCTGAACCTCTTCGGCGATGGGCTGCGTGATCTGCTCGACCCGAAACTCCGCTCGGAGGGCGTGGAGAAGTTGAGCGGCCCCGCGAGCGGACCAAGGGGGGCTTCTCGATGAGACCCATGCGAGGCCTCTTCGCCACATCGCTGCTCGCGACGACCCTGACGCTCGCAAGCTCCTCGGGCGCCGCCGCGTCCGAAGGCCAGATGACGTGGGGTCTCCACTTCTCGCCAACGCCCACGTGGTTCGACCCGGCCGAGATCACGGCAACGACCGCGTCGTACAACACCCTCTACGCGCTGACGACGCGGTGATCCGGCCGAGCCCGGGTCACCCTATGGCGCCGAGCCTGGCCGAATCGTGGAGCGCCTCACCCGATGGGCTCGTCTACGAATTCGTCCTCCGCAAGGGCGTCAAGTTTCACAACGGCGACCCGGTCGGCGCCGAAGACATCAAGTTCTCGTTCGAGCGATACCGTGGCCTCGCGCACAAGACGCTCAAAGAAAAGGTCGCCGGCATCGAAATCCCCGATCCTGGGAGGGTCCGCTTCCGCCTGAAGCAAGCGTGGCCGGACTTCATGACCTTTTATTCCAGTGCGACAGCCGCCGGCTGGATCGTGCCGAAGAAGTACGTCGAAAGGGTCGGCGACGACGGGTTGAAGAAAGCCCCGATCGGCGCGGGCCCGTACCGGTTCGTCTCGTACACCCCGGGCGTGGAGCTCGTCCTGGAAGCCTTCGACGGGTACTGGCGGAAAACGGCGCCCGTGAAACGGCTCGTCGTCAAGGCGCTTCCGGACGAGGCCACGCGCCTCGCCGCGCTGAAGCGAGGTGAAGTCGACATAGCGTATGGCATGAGCGGCGCGCTGGCCGAGGAGCTCCGGCGAACCCCTGGACTGACGTTGAAGCCGGTCGCGGGCCAGGTCGTGGATTGGGTCAACTTCACCGATCAGTGGGACGCGAAATCCCCGCTCCGTATGAAGACGTGAGGCTCAAGCAGAGGTGACAGCTCGCCGGGCTATCCACAATTCCACAATTATTCACATGACCAAAACTGCGCGGTCTGGCGCGGTTCCAGAGTTAGCCCTCGGGGAATATGACGGCCGGCTCTGCAGATCGAGGCGCCGCCGTCAAATTTTCGGCCCTTTAAGGGCTCGCGCGTGACTCAAGGGCTCCGGCGTCCGCCATTGACGCGGGCAAATGAAGTCTGCTTGTACACCATCGTTGCGACCATCTTCGCCGCCGCGATTGCCTTCGAGCCGGTGGTGTTCAAGATCCACAAAGGCTTTCTAAGCTTCGCGGTCGTCTTCACCTGCCTCGCTGGGGTCGCAGGCGGGATCATTGCAAGCCGCTGCGCACACTTCACGAGCAGGAACGAACTCTGGGGGGCCAAGATTGGACCGTTCGGATGGAGATGCCTGAAAGGAGAACACTGCGCGTACGTCCAACATGCTTGCTTTGGGATTGCGTTAGTTGCGGCTCTGTTGGCTCTGCTCGGCGGCTACGCCAAATGGCTGCCATTTGCAGGGTGCATACCATAACGACCAACCACTTCGTTCAGCTCGCATCCTAAAACGCGCGGACCTGCTCTTGACCCCGATTGTTCGGTGGGGCTACGCTCGCTGAACCGCGGCGTGGGGACCGATCCGAGCCACCGGAGGCGAAGGGGAGGACTGACGATGAAGCTCTCCGACATCAAGTCGTCGGAAGCGGAGCTCCAGGACTACTACGCGCAGCTCCGATCCCAGCACATCACACCCGCCTGGATCGGGGGCGGTATCTCTCGCGAACCCAAGAGCAAGGCCGTGCCCTGGGTGTGGCACTGGCGCGACTTGCGTCCCCAGGCGATGCGGGCGGCGCAGCTTGTCGGCACCGAGCAGGCGGAGCGTCGCGTGCTCAGGCTGACGAACCCCGAGCTGCCCGGGCAGTCGGCAAGCAACACCATGGTCGCCAACATCCAGATCGTGATGCCCGGCGAGATCGCGCGCGCCCATCGCCACTCGGGCTCGGCCCTGCGCCTGATCATCGAGGGCAAGGGCGGCTACACGGTCGTCAACGGCGCGCGCCTCCCGATGGCCCCTGGCGATCTCGTGCTGACACCGAACTGGACCTGGCACGATCACGCCAACGATACCGACGGGCCGATGATCTGGCTCGACGGCCTGGACACGCCGCTGGTGCGGATGCTCGAGGCCGGCTTCTACGAGGAGTACTACAAGGAGACCCAGACCATCGGCGAGGGCGCCAGCTTGTCCGTCGCGAACTATGGGAATGGGGGCTTGCGGCCGGCCTGGGAGGCCGCGCCGGCCACGCGCTATTCGCCGCTGTGGCACTACCCGATGTCTCAAGCTCGCGCCGCGCTCGAGCGCCTGGCGGCCGAACGCTCCGGTAGCCCGTTCGACGGCATCATCCTCGAATACACGAACCCGGTGACCGGCGGACCCGCCATGCCGACGATCGCGTGCTTCATCCAGATGCTGCGCGCCGGCGAGCGGACGCAGGCGCACCGGAGCGTCTGCTGCACGAACTATCACGTGATCGAGGGCCGCGGCTACTCGATTGTCGGCGGCGCGCGGCTCGATTGGGAAGACAAAGACGTGTTCACGGCGCCGACCTGGACGTTCCGCGAGCACGTGAACGACAGCGACCGGCCCGCGTTTCTGTTCAGCTTCACCGACGCGCCGGTGATGAAGGCGCTCGATCTGTACCGCGAGGAGGCGAAAGCCGGCTGACGGCTCGCTCGTTCCGTCCGCGGCGTGCGCCCGCCGTCAGCGCTTTGGCGCGTCGGCGATCGCCGACTGCACCATCGTGCGGAACTGGTTTCGCAGTAGGACGCGGTCGTAGTCGCTCACCTGCACCATGTAGAGCGCGATCAGCCGCTCCTGCGGATCGATCCAGAACAGGGTGCCGCCGTTGCCGGCCCAGCCGTACTCGCCCGTCGAGCCCGGCAGGCCCGCCACCCCGGCCTCGCGGCGTACCTGGAAGCCCAGCCCGAAGCCCAGGCCAGGGGCGGCGATCGCGATGGTCCCCAGGTGGTCGGCCGTCATGAAGTCGACTGTCTTCCGCCCCAGCAGGCGAACGCCGCCGAGCTCGCCGCCGTTGAGCAGCATGGTCGTGAAGCGCAGGTAGTCGAGCGTGCTTCCGACCAGTCCCCCGCCGCCCGACTCGTAGCGAGCCCGGACGGCCACGTCGAAGCGGGGGGTCATTGCCGGCCCGTCGGGTTGCTGCCAGGGCTGGGCGGCTCGGGACATCTTGTCGGCGGGCACCCAGAATGCAGTGTCGGCCATTCCGAGAGGTCGGAAGATGCGCTCCTCGAAGAACCGCCCGAGTGTCATGCCCGAGACGACCTCGACGAGGCGCCCCAGCACGTCGGTAGAGACGCCGTATTCCCAGCGCGTGCCCGGCGCGTACAGCAGGGGCAGGCGCCCGAGCTTGGCGACGAGGTCGGCGTTGGTGTCGTCGCGGCTCCCCACGTGCGCCTCGCGATAGGCGCGGTGCACGAGGCTGTCCCCGCGTGAGCCGTACGTGAAGCCCGAGGTGTGGCGCAGCAGGTCCTGCACCGTGATCTCGCGCGGCGCGTCGACCACCTCGAGCGTCTTGCCTCCCGCGCCATCGGACTTTTCGACGCCGACCTTCGGCTTGCTCAGCTCCGGGAGGTAGCGCGACACGGGGTCGGAGATCTGCAGTCGGCCCTCCTCCACGAGCATCATCAGGGCGACGCTCGTGATGGGCTTGGTCATCGAGTAGATGCGGAAGAGCGCGTCCTTCGTCATCGGCGCGCCGGCCGCGCGGTCGCGGAAGCCGAGACTCTCGAAGTAGGCGATCTTGCCGTGACGCGCGACCAGAATCACCGCGCCGGGCACGTGGCCGGTCTCGATGTGGCCCGCGGTGACGGCGCGGACCCGCGCCAGTCTCTCGCTGGACAGTCCCACCTCCTCTGGCGTCTTGGCGCGCGGCAGCACCTCCGCGGGCTCGGCGTAGACGGGCGCAACCAGAAGGGCGACGATGACGGCGGCGTTCAGCGCGCTCCGCATGGCACGTCTCCTCCCCCAGGAAGATCGGCGCGTACTCTACACGAACTCTCCTCTCCCTTGACCCCCATTGTTCGGTGGGGCTACCCTTCGGACGCGAAGTCTCGAAGGGGGCTATATGACGGATCTTCCGAAACGCGAGCTCGGGCGGACTGGGCTTCAGGTGACGATGTTGGGCTACGGAGCGATGGAGCTGCGGGGAGCGCCGCGCGGCCGTGACGTCACCGAGGCGCAAGCCGAGACCATTCTCCATACCGTGCTCGACGCCGGCATCAACTACATCGATACCTCGATCGACTACGGACTCAGCGAGGAGCGCATCGGGCGCTACATCGCGAATCGGCGCTCCGAGTACTACCTGGCGGGCAAATGCGGCTGCGTGGTCGGCGCGACCCCCGCGCCACGCGGCCAGCGGAACCCCCACGTCTTCACGCGCGATAACATCGTCGCCGGCGTCGAGCAGAGCCTCGCGCGCATGAAGACGGATTACCTCGACGTCCTCCAATTTCACGCCTCGCCGTCCAGACAGACGCTCGAGGCGCACGGTGCCCTCGACGCTGTGCTCTCGCTCAAGCGGGCGGGCAAGGTCCGTTTCATCGGCATGTCCGCCACGTTGCCGCAGCTCGCGGAGCACATCGCGATGGGCCTGTTCGATGTCTTTCAGATCCCGTACTCGGCCGTGGAGAGGGAGCACGAGACGATCATTGCCAGCGCGGCCGAGTCGGGGGCAGGCATCGTCATCAGAGGCGGTGCCGCCAAGGGTGCTCCGTCCGGGGCTGAAGGGGCCGGGACGCAATGGGAGCGCTGGCAGAGGGCGCGGCTCGATGACTTGCTCGCGGGCATGACCCCGATGGAGTTCATTCTCCGGTTCACCTTCACCCACCCGGACATGGCCACGAACATCGTGGGAACGATCAACCCGGCCCATCTCCAAGACAACATCGTCGCCCTGCTGCAGGGCCCGCTCCCACCGGGGCTGTATGCCGAGGCCAAGCGTCGTCTCGCTGCCGCGGGCTCCATACCGTAGGCCATGCAGCCGCAGCGCTCCGGGCCGTTTCCCTATGTTCCGATCAATCGCCGACCCAGGATTACCTGGCCGAACGGCGCGCGCCTGGCGCTCTGGGTCGTCCCGAACGTCGAGACCTTTCCGCTGAACGAGCCGGTGCCCGGCGGCACCGGCCTGGCGCCCGACGTCATCAACTGGGCGCCGCGCGACTACGGTAACCGCGTCGGGATCTTCCGCGTGATAGAGGTGATGGCCCGTCACGGCGTGCGCGGAACGGTCGCGCTCAACGCCGAGGTGTGCGACGACTATCCCCAGATCATCGAGGACGCTCGCGCGCTCGGCTGGGAGTTCATGGGGCACAACCAGAGCAACGCGCGGCTGCTCCATCTCATGGCGCCCGACGAGGAGCGGCGGGTCGTGCTCGCGACGTTTTCCCGCATCGAAAAGGCGACGGGCCACCGCCCGAAAGGGTGGCTCTCCTCCGGCCTGCAAGAGAGCTGGCACACGCTCGATTACCTCGTCGAGGCCGGCGCCACCTACGTCGCCGACTGGATCAACGACGACCAGCCCTATCTGATGAACATCGGGGGCCAGCGCCTGTGCTCGATCCCGTACTCCGGAGAGATCAACGATCTGCCGCAGATCCTCCGCGCCGGCCGGTCGTCGGACGAGTTCGAGCTGATGATCCGCCGCCAGTTCGACACGCTCTACCGCGAGGGGGCGCAGTCAGGACGCGTCATGGCGATCTGCCTGCATCCGTTCGTCATCGGCGTGCCGCACCGGATCGGCGCGCTCGACGCGGCGCTCGCCTACATCCTGCGCCACGAGGGCGTGTGGCGTGCGACCGGGAGCGAGATCATCGAGCATTACCTCGCCTCCGGGGCGACGTTTTAGACGGCAGTACGGAGGTTCGAACATGCTCAAGATCGACGGCGTCACCCACTGGTCCATCCCGGTCAACGATCTGGCAGAGAGTGAGCGCTTCTACCGCGACCTGCTCGGTCTGGAATATCGCGGCCGGCTGGGCAACTCCCACATGGCGTGCTTCCACGTGGGCGGCCACGACGTCCTGCTCTGCGAGCGCAAGGAGAAGCTCCATCGGACCCCGCAGCAGGACAACCGCCTGCATCACTCCTTCACGCTCTCGCCGCAGGAATGGGAGAAAGCGGTCCGACTCTTCCACGAGCGGGGGGTGAAGATCGAAGAGCTCACGTACCGCGCGCACGGCTTCTTCACGGGCCGGGAGCTCTACTTTCTCGATCCATCGGGCAACCTGCTCGAGGTCCGCGATCCGACCTGGACGGCGGGGATGCCCACCCCGTCGCTCGCGGACATCGTCGGAGAAGGTAGCCGGCCTCAAAGGTGAGGGCGCCAGGCCGCCCTTGACGTCCGGTGGCTGCTTCTGCTAAGCAGGTGGGAACTTGGGCCCCACGGGACGAAGCTAGGGAGGAATCGCCATGGGAAAACGGGTAGATCACGTTGTCACACGGCCCGGTAGACGGCTCGGCGACCCTGACGTGCAGGTCCCGGTGGCGGAGGATCTCACAACCGTCCCGGGCATCCCGCTGCGCGACACCGACCTGAGCTTTTACGCCCGCACATATCCCCAGGAGACGCAGAACATCGAGAAAGCTGCCGATCGGCAGTGGGTCTGGACCGTCTACAGCCCGGAGATGAGCGAATACCGCAAGGCTCACAACGACATCAGCGAGCCGCTCATCGACGCCGCGGCGGTCTCGGGGGACCTCGAGCCCACCGGCACCCCGACGGGCGAGGACATGACCCAGGCTATTCGCCGCAAGGCGCGTGAGCTGGGCTTCGGCGAAGTTGGTTTCACCAAGTATGACAGGCGCTATACGTACACCAGCAAGAGGCACTGGACGAAATACGAGCACGCCATCTGCCTGGCGCTCGAACAGGACTACGTGCAGACGCAGTCTCTCCCCAGCATGGACGCCGAGCGGGCCCACTTCGGGACCTACGAGATCGAAGGCGCCCTGTTACTCGACCTCGCCGACCATATCCGGGAGCTCGGGTATCGCGCCCAGGTGCACAGCCCCAATGACAACAGCGCCCCGTACATTCCCATGTTCGTGGCTGCGGGCTTGGGACAATTGGGCGCCAACGGTCAGTTGCTCTCGCCGCATTTTGGCTCCAGAGCCAGACTGGCGATCATTACCACCGACGCGCCGGTGACCTACGACCAACCCGTCGACTACGGTATCCATCAGTTCTGTCAGGTCTGTCAGGTCTGTGTGAACCGTTGCCCCGGTCGTGCCCTCGTCAAGGACAAGGTGTGGTGGCGTGGCGTCGAGAAGAACAAGCTCATCTACGAGCGCTGCCGACCGGTCATGGCGCGCTACGATGGATGCGCCGTCTGTATGAAGACCTGCCCGATCCAACGCTTTGGGATGCCGGCGGTCATGGAGCACTACGTCGCCACGGGCCAGGTGCTCGGCAAAGGCACACACCTCCTCGAAGGCTACACGTTCATGGAGAAGGGCTACTTCGGGCCTGGCGAGCTTCCGATGTTCGACAGAAACTTCTTCGAGATTCCGCACGGCCGTAACGAGGAATGGCTCTTCCAGCAGTTCAAGGAAAGACTCGTGAAGGAAGGCATTCCCTCCCAGGCAGAGCTGGTAGGCTTCGCTCGCGAGGTGAAGAAGATCGTCGACAAGGGGAACTCGACGCTCGGAGACGAGTAAGCTTCGTTCTCGGACGCGCACGTAGTCGATGGCAGAGAAGGCGGGGCCCGCCAGCAGCAGGTTGGCCCCGCTGTGCGTTGTGCTCACGGAGCAGAGGCCAAGAGATGTTTGAGAAGGCCCATATCGACGCGCTGTTCTCTGAGCTGGAGCGGCAGTGGCGGGGGAGCCCTGAATTCGACAGGCTCGCTCGAGACGCACACCTGGGGATCGCCCTGTGCGATGCCGGACGGCCGTTGAAGGATCGGATCGATCCCAAAATCGTGGCGCTCATCGAGAAGCACAGGCCCAAGGCATAAGGCATAAGGCGGGAATACCGGTCATGACAGCGAGTGAATCGGTCGAAGCCCTCATTCGAGCCCTAGAGCGGAGCGTCGAGGCCGGTCTGAGGTACTTCCAGGGGCCGGGAGGCCAGGCCCGGATCAAGGGCGAAAAATGGGGACCGCGCGAGGTCCTGTGCCACCTGGTGTGGTGGCATCAGGCAACAGTCGAAGGCATGGAGTCTGTCCTGTCCGGGGGCAAACCGTATCGCTTCTACGCCTCGATCGACGAGATGAACGCCAGGGCCGTCGGTCGCCTGGCCGGCCAAGACATCGCCCAGCTAGCCGAACTCGTGCGCCAGTTGCAGGCGCGGCTCGTCAGGGCCGTGCGCGCCCTCCCCGATCCGAACGCCACGGTCCTGATCACTGACGATGGTAGTGGGCGCTCCGTCCTGCAGCGTCTGGAGACGATCGCGCGTCATTGGAGCGAGCACGTTCATGCCCTCCAGGCGCCGAGCGCAGCCTGAGCGAAGGAGCGCGCAGGTGTAAAGGGAGGTAGCACATGGAAGAGACAGCGCTCCTCACGGAGTTGGGAGAAGCCATTGACACGCTCAAGACACTCGCCCTGGTCACCCTCGACGTGGAGAACACGCATCCTCTGGCATTGCCAGAGCCGCCGACCCAGGACAAAGTCGCCGCCTACGAACGGCACATGAACGCCCTGTGTCGGCAGGTGGCTCCGCGACTCCGGCCTTTGCCGGCCGCATCGCTGCGCGACTATCGGGCAGGTTTTCCCGACCGCGCAGGGAGCTACCTGCTCGAGCTGGTGAACCAGCTGCTGCGAGAGCCGGAGTCTGCCGGCGCCTTGTCCCCCGCCGCCCGCAAGCGCCTGCAGGGATGTGTGATGGACTTACGAGAACTCTGAGGCTGCTGGGCTCAGCACGGCCTCGGCGTCGCCCAGTGGGTGCTTTGCCCGGCAGTCGATCGCAATGCCCTATGTGATTACCGAACCGTGTATCGACGTACGGGATCAGGCGTGCGTCACCGTCTGCCCTGTGGCCTGCATTCATTTCGAAGCAGGGAAGGACCGGAAACTCTACATCGACCCGAATGAATGCATCGACTGTGGCGCGTGTGAGCCGATGTGTCCGGTCCGGGCGATCTATAGCGAATACGATCTGCCCTACAAGTGGGAGCGGTTCACCACAATCGATGCGCTCTGGTATCGCGACAGAGATGCAGCACGGGCCATGGTGGATGCTACTTCGAAGGGCCGATAGTCCGTGCAAGAGAAGGAAGGTCGCAGCATGGCTACTCTAGACGAGCGGTTCCAGAAGGGCCTGGAGATGCGGGGGCGCCTGGCGGGGGGCCAGGGCAGGATATACAAGGGGGCCGTTCCCGCCGCCTATGACCTGGCCCCGGATATGTACAGGATCAGTACCGAGAGTCTGTACGGTTCCATCTGGAATCGTCCGGGGCTTGAGGTCAGGCATCGTGCCATAGCGACCCTGACGGTCGCCGCCATCCAGCTCACCACGCAGGTCCGATCACATATACGCAATGCTCTGAATGTCGGTATCACGCCTGAGGAGATCATCGAGATACTGATGATGGTTGCGTTCTACGGCGGCATACCGGCTGCCTACAATGCCCTGGCTGTGACCAAGGAGGTTTTAGAAGAGCGGGGTATGAACGTTACCTTGCCCGAAACATTCGATCCCTCGCTAGACCCTAAGACCTTGTACGAGCGGGGAGTCGCGAAACACAAGGAGCTGGTCTCCGACGTCTTCGGCTACCATCCGGCCGAGCCAACGCCGGTGGAACGCGCACTGGACGTTCTGATGCACGAGTACCTCTGGGGGGCCGTCTGGACACGGCCGGGGCTGGATATGAAGAGCCGGATCGTTTGCGCCCTCGCGGCCCTGGTCGTAAGGGGACAGTACGACGTGTCCGTCCGTCGGATGATCGAAGGGGCACTGCGTTTCGGCCTCACCAGAACGGAAATCATGGAAATCGGCATGCAGCTGGCCTTCTACGTGGGAGTGCTGCCGGCGAGAGCCTTCATGCACATCGCCAACACGGTGTTCAGGTCGCCGGAATTTGCTCAAGCAGAACCGCGGAGGCCGTAAGGACGCCACGAATGGCGCTTGCCAAGACTCGGGCGGCGGCATAGCATCCGCGCGACGTGACACGCTCCCGCATCCATCCAGCCTGGCTCGTTCTCTCGGCCGTCGCGCTCGCCATGATGACCGCTTCCGGTATCCGCACCGCGTTCGGCGTCTACGTCAAACCGATGGAGGCAGAGTTCGGGTGGTCGCGTGCGGCGCTCTCGGAGGTTGCCGCGCTGTCGCTGCTCCTGCTCGGCGCGGTGAGTCCGCTGGCGGGACGCCTCGCCGATCGCTGGGGACCGCGTCGGGTGATCGCACTCTCGATCGTGCTCCTCGGCGTCGGGACGATCGGCACGGCGTTCGTCCGCGAACTCTGGCACGTGTACATGACAGCAGGGATCCTGATGGCGCTGGGCTCCGGCGGCGCTGGCCTCACGACGGGTTCAACCGTGATCGCGCGCTGGTTCGAGGCCCGTCGCGGTCTGGCCATCGGCGTCTCCAGCGCTGCCATTTCTGTCGGTCAGCTCGGCATCATTCCACTCGCTGCCGTGCTGACCCTCAATCAGGGCTGGCGGACAAGCTATCTGGTGCTCGGCCTCGGGTTGCTCGTGTTCGTGTTCCCACTCGTCGCCGGGTTCCTTCGGAACGAACCGGAAGAGCGGGGGCTCCAGCCGTACGGAGCCACCGGTCCACTCCGGACATCGATCGAGGCCGCCGCGCTCCAGCGCGCCGGACGCGTGTCGCTCGTGGACGCCGCTCGAGTTCCGCAGCTCTGGCTCTTGATGGCCACGCAGTTCGTCTGTGGATGCACCTCCATCGGGATGATCCTCACCCACTTCATGCCGCACGCGCTCGAGCACGGCTTCACCGAGATCCAGGCCTCGATGGCGCTCGGGGTGATGGGTGCGATGAACGTCGTCGGGACGATTGCCTCCGGCTGGATCTGCGATCGATTCGGTCGCTGTGGACCGCTGGCGACGTTCTATCTGTTGCGAGGGATGTCGCTGCTCTTGTTGCCCTACGTGTGGAGTGCCCCCTCGCTTCTGGTCTGGGCGGCGATCTTCGGGCTGAACTACTTTTCGACGGTGCCGCCCACCACGACACTCACCGTGAACATCTTCGGCCGATACTCGGTCGGCGAGCTGTCAGGTTGGATCTTCTTCGCGCACCAGGTCGGCGCCGCGCTCGGTGCCGCGATCGCCGGATGGGTCTTCGAGTGGAGCGGCACCTACACCAGCGCGTTCGTCTCCGCCGCCGTGCTGGCCTTTCTCGGTAGCGCGCTGACGCTCCTCATCCGCGAGGAACCGATCAGCTCTCGGCCGATGGCCGTTTCTGCCGCGGCGTAGCAACAGCGGCGCGGCCAATTCGCGGTCACGGTGTGACGCACCCCGCCGCAGCTCGACAGGTCCGTATTACGCGCGGCCCGCCGATTCACGCGAGCCAGCGAACCAGCCGGGCGACGCGACTGCCGCCGTCGGCCGCCCGATCCGGGCGCGGTGCTACGAAAGCGTCCACCCCGAAGCTTCGGCCGGCGTCGGTCAGCAGGAAGATGACGGGCAGCATGATCAGCATCACGTACGTCCAGCCCCATTCGTGCGGCACGCTGAGGATTCCGATTGTAATGTTGGCCGCCATACCGATCGCGGCCAGCGAGCCCAGCCGCGTGAACAACCCGAGGATCAGCGTGACCGCAATGAACTTCTCGGTGATGACCGTCATCCAGCCGAAGAAGGTCCAGTGCGGGATCATCACGTTGACGAGGAAGTCGCGGTACGCCGTGACGGTGGGGTGCTGGATCTCCTGCTGTACCCAATACCAGAGGCCACCGCCCGACTTGCGACCGAAGTCGTCCGACGGGACCTTCCAGGCCGATTGCTGCCACCAGAGATATCCGTAGAGAAGCCGGGCCAGGGCAACAGGCCTAAGCGCGATGGATGGGCGCGGTCCGCGCACTCGGCGCAGCGTCCAGGGCAGTACGGGCGTCTCGATCCGCTGTCATCACGCTCAGATCGGCGCCTCGTTCCGGGCTGCGGGCCTTTGGACACCCCCGACCGCCACGGGATTCGCCCACGAGGTGCCGTTGTCGAGCACCGCGCCGCGGCCGGGTTGCCGACCGATCGGCGTGAGCGTAATTTAACATCGCCGTGACACCGTCCGCCGACCAGTGTGATAGTTCGGGGCGGTCAGGAGGGCGGGCATGACGACAGCGTTCTCGGTCGGGATCGGGCTGACCAACGAGTGCAATCTCCGTTGTGCGCACTGCTACCGTGCGGACATGGTGGTGGAGCGGCTCACCCGGGCGGACGTGCGCCGCGTGTGCGACGCCGTGCACGCCGGGTCGATGAATCTCGGAGTCGGTGAGAATGGCTTGCACTCGGAATATCAAGGAATCCTCGACGACCTGGCGGTGCGCGGCATCAAGACCAGTATCACGTCCAACGGTCTCAGCATCGAGCGGCTCGGCGACGCACAGCTCGCGCGCTTTCACAGTGTGGAACTGTCGCTGGACTTTCCCGCCGAGGCGGAACACGACGCGTTTCGTGGGCAGGGTAACTGGCGGACGGTGGTCGCGGCGCTGGAGCGCTGTGCAGGCCTCAAGGTGCCGGTCACCGTGACGGCGGTGATGATGACGATCAACTACCGGCGCTTGCCGGCGCTGGCTCACGTGGCCGCCGGCTTCGGCGCCAATCTTCGCGTCAACGTCTACCAGCCTTCGAGAACCGATCGCTTCACCCTCGCCTACGAGCAGCTGTGGGACGGCTTCCGTGGCCTCGCCTCCACTACCCGCCTGGTGGCGACCACCGAGCCCGTGCTCGCCGCCGTGCTCGGGCTTCACGGCTTCCCAGGATCGGGCTGCGGCCGTTCGACCGTCCGTATCGCCCCCGACGGCCGCGTGCTGCCGTGCACGTACTGGCCCGGCAGCCGCCTGACGATCGCCGATCTCGAGCGCGCCGGTGGAGCCATCGTCGAGGCCGACGAATTCGTCGCCGCGCGGCGCCTGCCCCGGGCGTGCGCCGATTGTCCCTGTCGCGGGGGCTGCGCAGGTCGCCGCGCGCTGACCGGTCGCCCCGACGCTGCGGATCCCTACTGCCCGTTCGCGCGCGGCCAGCGGATCGTCCTCGACTGGGAGCGCGCCGGCAGTCGAGATCTTCCGAAGGTCGGCAGCGCGTGTACCACAGTCGTCTCGGCGCTCTGACATGGCACCAGCCTGCCGCCCTGCCATCGTCGCAGCGCTACCCCGCTCGCTGTATCTGGAGACGACCAACCGGTGCGACTCGAAGTGTCAGACCTGTATCCGCACGTTCGACACGCTGGAGCCGCCGGCCGATCTCACTCTCGAGCGCGTGCAGGCCATCGTCGCGCAGTTTCCCGTCCTCGATCGCGTCGTGCTGCACGGCATCGGCGAGCCCTTGCTCAATCCGCAGATCTTCGACATCGTGGCGTACCTCAAGACGCGGGTCGCCTCGGTGCTCTTCAACTCCGACGCCATTTCGCTGACGTCGGTTCGGGCCGGTCGGCTCGTGGAGAGCGGACTGGACGAGTATCGCGTGTCGATGGACGCGGCGACTGCCCCGACCTATCGCCGGCTCCGCGGGGTCGATCGCTTCGAGCGCGTGACGGCCAACGTCGCGGGGCTGATCGGTCTGCAGCGCCGGCTCGGTCGGACGACCCCGCGCGTATCACTCTGGTTCACAGCCACGCGCGCGAATCTCGACGAGCTACCCGGCTTCGTAGAGCTCGCCGCCGACCTCGGCGTCGGCGAGGTCTACGTACAGCGCCTCGTCTTCAACGGCCTGGGCCTCGCGACCGAGGCCAACGCGCTGCACGGCAGGTTGAGAGCGCACGAGCTCGAGCGACTCGCCGAGGCGGAAACGCTGGCGACACGCCACGGCATCGCGATGCGAGCCTCCGGGCTGACCAACCCCCTCGCCAGTCTGCAGGCGAGTGACGACACGCGCCCGTGGTCGGGCTGCCAGCGCCCGTGGACTCTGGCCTACGTCACCGCCAACGGCAACGTGCTGCCATGCTGCGTCTCGCCGTGGGTGGCGCGGGACTACGCCGGGCTGATCCTCGGTAACGCCTTCAGCGAGCGGTTCGAAGAGATCTGGAACGGCACGCGGTACCAGCAGTTCCGCACCGACTTCGAGACCACCACGGCGCCCGACCCATGCCGCGGGTGCGGACGCCTCTGGAGCATCTAGCCCGTGGCGCCGCGAGGTCGACCGCAGCGCACGCCGACGGCCGCGCCCATTCCCGCATCGTTGAACACGATCGCGGTCGCGATCATGGCCAAGGCGCCGCGGCCCGGCGAGGTGAAGACACGGCTGTGCCCTCCGCTGCTCGCGGCGGAAGCCGCCGCCCTCTATCGATGCTTCTTGCTCGACAAGATCGCCGCTGTGCGAGCGCTTCTCGGTGCGCAGCCGGTTCTTGCGTATACCCCTGATGAAGCGCAAGCCGAGTTCGCCGTGCTCGCACCCGACTTCACACTGGTTCCTCAGCGCGGGCCCGATCTTGGCGCCCGGTTGCATGCGACTCTCGCGGGCCTGCTGGCCGCCGGTCACCCCGGCGCTATCGCAGTGGATAGCGACACGCCGACCCTGCCGCGAGAGTTCTTGCAGCAAGCGATCGACTGCCTGGCCCAGCCAGGGACGGATGTGGTTCTGGGACCGACGGAAGACGGCGGCTACTACCTCATCGGTGTGCGAGCCGCGCATCGCGCGTTGTTCGACGCCGTCCCGTGGAGCACCTCCGCGGTGCTCGAGATCACGCTGCGCCGGGCGTCCGCCGCCGGTTTGCACGCCGTCTGCATGCCGGCGTGGTTCGATGTCGATACGCCCGACGATCTCCGGCGGCTTCAGACCATGCTGGACGGCGGCCCGTCGGCCGCCGAGGCTGATCAGACCGGCCGTTTCCTCGCGAGCATGCGGCGGTGACTCGCATCTTCTTCCTGGCGGCTTGGGTCGCGGCGTCAGGGAGCCTCTGCGATGTGGGCGCGCAGGCGGCGAGGTTTCCGCCGGCCGATCGGCCGGTCGCACCGATCACCACGCCGGCGTATTCGACCGAGGCGGCGCGGGACGCTCACGGTGAGGCGGAGCGCGTGCTGAACCGCCTGAGCGTCAAGCCCGGAATGCGCGTCGCCGACGTCGGGGCCGGCGACGGCTACTACACGGTGCGACTGTCGAAGCGTCTGGGACCGGGCGCAACGATCTACGCCGAGGATGTCAAGCAGCCCCACCTCGACCGCCTCGCCGCACGGCTCACGCGCGAGCGCATCACTGGCGTGACGCTGGTGCACGGCACGCCGTCCGACCCTCGACTGCCCGCGCAATCCATCGACCTCGCGCTCCTGGCGCACATGTATCACGAGATCGAGCAGCCGTATGAGTTCGTGTACCAGCTCCACGGGGCTCTGGCGCTCGGCGGGCGAGTTGCGGTCATCGACAACGACAAGCCCACGGAGAACCACGGGACGCCACCGGCGCTGCTCCGCTGCGAGCTCGCCGCCGTTGGCTATCGTGAGGTCGACTTCTTGCTTCTCGCACCGGCGGACGGATACCTCGCGGTCTTCGCGCCGCCCGAGGCGTTGCCCCGACCGGAAGACATACGGCCGTGCCGCCGCTGACGCGCCCGGCGCGGTCCCGCCAGGACCCCGACGAGCGCTGCTCGGCCACCTTGCCCTCGAAGTTGCCGAACATACGCGAGTAGTGCTCTGCCAGCAGCGCGTCGTAGTGTTCGCGGGCCGTCGTCATGCCGCTCAGTTGAGCTCGACGGACATCGGCTCGCCCTTCACGTGGATGCGGATCAACAGAAACTTGAACGCGGCGGTCCGACTCGCGTTGCGCCCGGCGTGTATGCGCCCGGGCGCCACGTGCGCGACCATGCCGGGCTGCAGGCGTTGCGCCGGAGCGCCCTCGACCTCGAGCGTGCCGTCGCCCTCGAGCACGTACACGAGCTCGTGGCCCGCGTGATAGTGTCGCCCATGCGACCAACCGGGACTCGTCGTCAATCGGGAGACGATCAGCTCGTGCCTGTCGATCCCGGTCAGGTCGGCGCGATAGAGTGGGGTCTCGATGAACGACGGTGGCGCTGGGAGAAGCTGGTGGCCCGTGGCGCCGAGGGCGACGCCACCGAGCAGTGTCCCTACGATCGTCGACCAGCGGATCAGTCGGCCTGCTGAGCGCATCGCGTGCTCCCCGTCGCGTTGAGTGCGGCCGGGTTCGGGCTCATCGCCGCCTGTTGGGGACTGGCGCGGCTGCCGAACCTCGTCCTCGCGCCCGGCGCGTTCCTGGTGCTCTTCAGCCTGGCATTCCTGGCCTACGGCTGCGGCGCTCTCGCCGCGTACCAGCTCCGCAGCCGCCTGGGCGTGGCGACGATCATCGCGGTCGGCCTCGTCGCCCGGGCGATTCTGCTCCCGACATCGCCTTCCCTCTCGACCGATGCGTATCGGTACGTCTGGGACGCGCGCGTGGCCATGGCCGGGATCGATCCCTACGCGTATCCGCCGGCCGCGCCGGAAGTGGCCGGGCTTCGCGATTCCAGCATCTACCCGAAGCTGAACCATCCGACGTGGCAGACGGTGTATCCGCCGCCGGCGCAGGCCTTCTTTCGCGCAGTGTACCGGATCGCGCCGAACAGCGTGACCGCCATGAAGTTGGCCCTCGGCATCGCTGAGTTGCTCGCGCTGGCCTCGCTCGTCCTGCTCTTGCTGACGCTCGACCTCCCGCCCGGTCGGCTCGCGATCTACGCGTGGAATCCGCTGCTGCTCGTGGAGATCTGGGGCAGTGGTCATCTCGACGCGGTGGTGCTGGCGACGGTCACCGTCGCGGCGCTGGCGTCGGCGCGGCGGCGTGACGGCCTCGCGGCCGCCCTGCTCGGTCTCGGCACCCTGTTGAAGCTCTACCCCGCGATACTGCTCCCGCTACTGCCTGGGCGCGTCCGCGCTTCCGTCGTCGCGCCATTCGCAACCGTTGTCGGCGCGGGCGTCCTCACGACCGGAGGCCTCCACCACTGGCCATTGGAGCCGATCGGGCGCTACGTCCGCGACGAGTACTTTAATCCAGGGCTGATGCGCTCGCTCGTGAACGAGCCTGCGCTCGCGCTGGCGGTGACCGCTGCCTGGGTGATCGCCTTCGCGTGGCGCGGCGGCGGCGCGCACTTGGCCGCGCGCGCCGTGCCTCTTGTGGCAGGCTTCATCGTGTTCGCCCCGAGCGTCTTCCCGTGGTACGCGGTCTGGCTCATCCCCCTGCTGGCGGTCACGCCGTCCGTTCCGCTGATCGTGTTCACGGGCAGCGTCGCCTTCGCGTATACGTTCTTCCTTTCCGAGCCATGGGCCATCCCGTGGTGGGCCCGGCTGGTCGAAGTGGCGCCGTTGGGCTTCGCGGTGGCTCGGAAGCTCCGCCCGTTGTCGGTGGGGGACCGCCGCGAGCGTGCCGGCGTCGAAGCTGAATGAAGATCGTCTTGATCGTACCGGCGCTCAACGAGGCCGCGGCGGTCGGCGACCTCGTTCGGCGCGTGCCTCGCGACATCGTCGACGAAGTGATCGTCGTCGACAACGCCTCCACCGACAGGACGGCCGCCGTCGCGCGGGAGGCGGGAGCCCGTGTCGTGAGCGAGCCCCGGCGCGGTTACGGCGCTGCCTGCTTCGCGGGCGTTACCGCCATCTCGGCGGATGCCGGCATCGCCGTGTTCATCGACGCGGACGGCAGCCAGCGCCCGGAGGAGATCCCACAGGTGGTCGCACCCATCGTGGCCGGCCGAGCGGACCTCGTGCTCGGTGCCCGCGCCCTGGACGAGCACCATCCCGTGCACGCGGCCGCCGGCACTCGCCTGGTCGCGCGGTTCGTCGCCTGGCGCTGGCGCGTATCAATCACCGACTTCGGCCCATTGCGCGCCATCCGTGCCGACTTGCTGCGCCGCCTCCGGATGCGCGATCGCGCGTCCGGTTGGCCCGTAGAGATGGTCATCAAGGCCGCGGTACTCGGGGCGAGGATCGTCGAAGTGCCCGTTTCGCATTCGCCGCGGATCGCGGGGCGCTCGAAGGTCTCGGGAACGCTCCGCGGTACTGTTCGCGCCGGGTACGGTTTCCTCTCCGCCGTACTGCGCGCGTCGCGCGACGTTTCGTGAGCGCAGGCTGCTCAGGCTTCGTCTCCTTCCCGAAGCGCGATCGTCTGGTTGCCGATGCGAACCGTGGCGTCCCAGGTGATCGCGATCGCGTCTTTCACGCTCTGGTGTGCCGGACAGCCCTCGGGATGGAGGCGGAGCGCCCGTTCGGTGGCTTCTCGCGCTTCGACGGGCACCGCCAGATCGTAGTGCACGTGAATCGACTTGATGCGGATCGTGTTGCCGATCCCGGAAATACGCCCCGCGACCGTCGCCTTGAAGCCATCGCGATCGAACGCGATCTTGCGCCCTGCCAGGGCGCCACGCAGTGTGCCGTACATTCAGCCGGCGACGGCGGCGACGATATGATCCAGTGTCGAGGCGATCGGCGGCCCTTCTTTGGCGCCGTAGTACTCGCGTAGCGCCCCCTGAACACCGTAAATGACGGGTTCAGCAACATCCCCGAGATAGGCGTGTCGGTAAGCGCCCTGGTACTCGAGACGGGCTCGCGAGACGTACTCAAAGTCATCAGGCATCGGCTAGTCCCCCATCCGGGTGTGAGAGCGGCCGGTTCTTGCGCGCCGGCCAGCTACGGGTTGCGCACCGCTATACTCGCTCCTCACCGATCGAGCCAGAGACGGGCCAGGGTCGAGCTCCCGTATCCGAAGTTCCCGCGCAGGTCCAGCTGACCGACGTTCCGCATGTGGGGATGCCAGAGCGCAAACCCCGCGTCGTAGGGCATCCACATCCGTAGTACCTGGTCGTGCTCCCGGGCGACGATCTTCCTGGTGATGGCGCGCTGCTCGGCACGATCCCGGGTTTGCCGCAGCTTGCTGGCGAGCTCGTCGATGACGGGATCGGCGACGCGGAAGTAGTTCTTCGGCGATTTCGAGTGGATGTACTGATACGTCCGCTCGTCGAGGCTCACGGCGTATCCGGTCTGGAACCCCCAGGCCGTGCCCTCCCATTTACCTTCGGCATAGCGGCCAAAGTAGGTCGTGTAATCGTTCTTGGTGATGGCCACCTCGACGTTGAGGTTCCGCTTCAGATCCTGCTGGACCAGCTGGATCTGGGACGTCATCTGGGGGAAGTACTCGTAGTAGAAGAGCGTCGTCTTGAACCCGTTCGGATAGCCCGCCTCCGCGAGGAGCTTCTTCGCTTCCGCCGGACGATACTGCCAGTACGGGCCGAGGTCGGCGGCGGTGGGAAGGTCGTCCTGGAAATAGAAATACGGAATCCCCCAGCCGAGAATGGCATGTCCTTCATAGAGCGTGTCCACGTGCTTTTGCCGGTCGATGGCCATCGAGATGGCCCGGCGCACCCGGACGTCGTTGAAGGGCGGCTTGTCCTGAGCCAGGGTCAAGCCGAACGGCGAGAGGACCGTGGTCACCTCCTGGACGATCGCCGTCGGATTCGTCTTGAGCACGGCTTTCACGTCGGCGAGGCTCTGGAGCCCCAGGATATCGCTCTGCCCAGTCCGGAAGGCCGCCCGGCGCGTGGCCGCATCGGGGGTCGAGAGGATGCGGTACTCGTTGAGGTATGGATAGCCCTTGTCAAAATAGTCCGGGTTGCGGACGAGGACCACTTTGACCTTGCGGTCGTGCTCCTTCAGGATGAAGGGCCCCGTGCCGATCATGCGCTTCTTGAGATCGCCGTCTTCTTCCAGCACCTCACGCGGGAAGATGACGGTCACGGCCTCCGCCACGTTCTGCGGGAACATGGAATTCGGCGTCTTGAGATGCATGCGAATGGTGTACCGGTCGGGGACCGTCATGCCCTCGATTTCCTGGAACGTGAACGACTGCACCCCCTCCTTCGCATAGGCCTCGTAGCAGTACTTGATGTCGTCGGCGACAAGCTCCCGCCCGTTGAGCGGAGGCACGTTGTGCCATCTCACGCCCTGGCGCAGCCTGAAGGTCCACGTCCTGGCATCCGCGCTCCCCTCCCATGTCTCCGCGAGGTCGCCCTTGAGCGTGAGGTCGGCGTTGTTCCTGGCTTCGTCGGCGAACGGATAGCGGAGCAGGCGGTTGTAGGTGAGCGTCGCGATCTGGAAGAGACCCACCGAGTTCGTCAGGCGTGGATCGAGCACGGGCGGATCCCACGCCGAGGCGCGCGTCACGCCGCCGCCGCGCTTGGGCGGTTTATCGCTGGCGGGAAGCCACGAGGCATAGGGCGAGGGCGGATGGGCCAAGGCGCGAGAGCGACTGATCCCGACGAGCCCGGCGCCGGCGACACTGGCCCACCCGGTCTGTTTGAGAAAATCCCGCCGTCCGATGGACGGCCGAGGAGTCCCGTGGACGCGATTATTGGTAGCCATTCTCGATCTCCTTCACGGTGGTGAGCGTTGCAGGCCCAAGGGCTGTTCACCTCGGCCGCCGGCACGTCGCGCCTCCGACAGATCGCTCGGAGGCCCCCCAATCCCGAACGCGCTATCGCGTCGAGCCGCGCTCGTCGTCGACGCAGATGAAGTTCTTCGCGTCGGTCGTATCGGCGCCGGGCCGTCCCAGCACGGCGACTTGGGGATACGGGCACAGCGGCCGTGTGAGGGCGATGCCGCTCGCCGGGTTGTCGTTCACGAATTTCGTAGCGATGATGCGCTCCGGTGCAACGCCCTGCTCGACCCACTGCTCGAGCGCCTTCACGACGTCGTGATCGGCGTCGGCCAGCGATGCCCCCTGGCCGAAGTTATTGGGGCCGGGACCACCGCCGCAGTGCAGCATCCCGGGGACCATGAAGAGGCGGTAGAAATCCTGCGTCCGGCGGAGCCCCACCTTGTCCTCGCCCTTGCCGTGGCCCTTGCCAGGCCGCTGCGCCGTCGCGACGCTTTCGTAATAGTTGATGCTGTTGCGCGCCCCGATTGCCGGATCGTTCCAGCCGTGATAGTGGATCAGCTTGCCGCCACGCTTCTGGAACGCGCTGAGATCGGGATTGGTGGAGTTGAGCACCGAGGACAGCGGTTGGCCGTTCACGAGCTTGCCGTCCGTGAAGGCGACGTCACCGTCGAAGTTCAGGGTGAGGATGTCGAAGCTCGCGTCGTCGAAGACCATGAAGCGGAAGAAATTCACCGCGAATTGATTCAACAACGAGCCGCCGATGCCCACGAGGGAGGGACCCGTTTCCCACAGGGGAAACGACGCGGGCGGGGCTTCGGCGCCAGGCTCGTGGCCCGGATGTATGAGCGCGCCGGTGCGCGGACTGTGCGGGCCGGCGTAGATCTTCTTCAGCGCGGTGACCTGCGGCCCAGTCAGGCAAGCGGTGGTCTCGACGCCGGTGCACTGCAGGACCGTCGAGTCGAAGGTGCAGTCGCGCGGGTCGGCGACGATGCCATCCTGGATGTTGTCCTCGACGAGATCGCAGACAGCGAGCGCCGCCGCCTGGACCGCCGGAAGCTTGGCGGGCCCAATGTAGCTCCCCGGTGCGAGCAGAGCCTGCTGCGTCCACGCCGCGTCGAACAGGAGATGCGTCCAGAAGTTCGCCGGCGCCCCCGCGACGATGCCGTCGAAATCATCTGGGAAGCGCTGTGCCTCCATCAGGGCCTCGCGGCCGCCGTCGGAGCAGCCGAAGAAATAGGAGTGCGCGGGACTGGTCGCCGTCAGCGCCGCGAGGATCGCCTTCGCGTTGTTCGTCGTCTCCTTGAGCGCGCGGTAGCCGAAGTCGACGATCTTTTCGGGATGTCCGAGCGCCCAGGCCGCGTTCGTGCCGCCGGCGACGTGACCGTTGTCTGTGCCGGCGGTCGCATAGCCGCGCCGGAGCGCGTTGCCGAGCGCGCTATACGGGATGGATCCGGCGAAGCCGCCGTTGCCGACCTGGAGGTACTTGCCGTTCCACGCGGCGCCTGCGGGGATCCACACCTCGAAGCCGATGTTCGAGTCGGCGGTCGGGTGAGCGGCGCCGACCACGCGACAGAAGGCTGGAAGCCCGGTCAGCGGCGGGCCGACCGGCGGAGCAAAGGTTCCGGCCGGCTCGGACTGAGCGAGGGCGATCGTGGTGTGTGGCAGTGAGAGCGTTTGGAGGTCTTCGCAGGTGTCGGCGAGAGCTGGTTCGGCCGCGACGCCGATGATGAGGGCGAGAAGCGCGACGGGCACCAGCACGCCGAGCGTGCGCCGACTGGTTGCAACCGCGGCATTCTGAGACATGTTCCCCTCCAGGGCATCGAAGACCGAGGCACGACTCGTTCACGAATTGGGACGAGCGGATAGTTGAGTTGACGGCTTATAGGTCCTACTGCTGCCGCTTGGTGCGGCCTCGAATGGTCGACCCGGCCGTCGTCGACGTGAAAAATGCCTCCTTCTTCCTCTCCACGATCACGAAGTCGAAGGTCTCCACGCTGTTCGGAAAGCCCTCCGTGATGACGGTGCACCTCGCGCTGCCGGTCCCGTCGGGATTCACCGTGTACGAGCAAGTAAAGGTTTGGCGGATGGCCGCACCGCCGGCGACGAGCGTGCGGACGCCATCGGTGATGCTTCCATCCCCGTCGGCGACGAAGCGGCCCATGGCCGCGGCGGGAACCGTCGTGGGGGTGCCTCCGAGGAGCACCGTCACGAAGCCGTCGAAGTCGAAGGCCGTCGGCCCATCGACGTCTTTGGCGCTGAACCCGGGGGCGGCGTCGACGACCGGTGCGACGAGGCACACGATGGCGAGGATCGATGCGACAGCGCAGAGCGTTCGGTACATGACGACCTCCCCTGGTAATTGGAACATGGTCACGACTGCCGTGATTTTCTCTCGGGAGACCTTTGCTCCAGGTGGCGTTCGTCAGCGCGTCCCTCGGTAGCCTTGTCCTTACTCCCCGAATCGGCGGTCCTCGCAGACAGCAAGGACCGCGGTAAACGGCGCGCGCGTCTCTCGCGGTCCTTCAGGTCTTGCAGCATGCGCGCCATGGACTCGCGCAGGCCGGACGGGATCGTTCTCTCCCGCCTGCTCCAGCGCAACCTCTTGATTTCCTGCCCGCGCTTACGTGCCCCGTCGAGCGCCCATTCCTCGCGGATAAAGAACTCTTGCGACACCAGCACGAGCTGATTCACGATTTCGCCTGCCCGGTGAGCGACCAGTCCACCCCGACGTCTTCCTCGCGAACGTGGCGTCGTTCCGCGAACTGTAGCGAGTCGGATCAAGGCCTGCAACATTCTCGGACCACAGGTCGTCGACTGCTACGGCGATCGGCGTCTGCTGCAGATTCAGCGGCTGGTTCTTGAGGCCTGCGTATTTCGACACGAGGTGACCTCAGTAGCGTCTCTAAGGGCCCGGGATGACAACCGGCACAATCGACTCACTGGCGACGGCTCCCCCAGTAGGTCGGTAGTTCTCCCAAAGGCGGAGGAACTATCGGTCATCGACAAGAAGTTGTCAAGATGATCCTTTCAGCTTCACAAAGCTACTGAGTGGCGTCCCCGGGAGTCTGACTATTTGAGCCGTTCGTATTGGGCCCTGCCAGTCCGATAGTTGGGGTCCTCAGGCATCACCGTGAGCACGGTCTTGCCCTTGTCTTCGGAAACGCTCGCCGTCCCTGTCGTTCGCGACGAGCGATATCGCAGCTTGCCGTTTTGAAGATAGAAGGTACCCACGGTCGTCGAACCGCTGATGGTCGAAGCTTTGTAGCTTCCGTCTGGTGAGACGATCATCGTGGCGCGTTCGTCTCCCTGCTCTCCGGTGACCCAGCCCCGCCAATTCCCTGCGAGTTCCTTGACGCTAACGATCTGCTTCTCTCCGGCGACTCCATCGAGCGGAGACAGTGCGAAGACGGCTGCAAGAAGTAGAGCGAGATGCATCCCCATCGGTGATCTCCTTCTCTCGCACGGGTGAAGGGCGCACGAGTCCAGCCGGCAGCGTTCTTCGGGGTTCGTCCCGTAGCTCATCAATCCGCCCGCGTCGGCGAATCTGCGACTGCGTTCCATCGTGGGAAGTCGAATCTTGAGAGCCAACTCCGCGATCCGAATCTGAGCCATTCCCGCGCCGATGACCGGGTCGGGCAGAATGAGAAGAGCCTGTGCCTGCGAGGTGATTGCCGCGAACGCCCTGGGCCAGTTGACCTGGATCAGCAACGTCGATGAACTCCAGCGTGAGACCCAGGGGAACGGCGGCAGCCGTGGTTTCCCTGCGGAATCCGCGGGCCTGGGGATTCGTCGGGTTCACGAAGACCGCCACGTGGGTCAGGTTCGGCACCGCCTCCCTGAGGAGCTCCAGCCGTTTCCCACTGAGCTCGACGTTGCTGGTGGTGAAGCCGGTGATATTGCCGCCTGGACGGGCGAGCCTCGGCACCAACCCCACGCCGATGGGGTCGGCCACGCCGCTGAAGACGATTGGCACACTGCCGGACTCTCGCAGTCCTTGTCGGAACGCGTCCACATCCGGCCTGTTCGTCGTAGTGCTCGTCGTCGGGCTCCCGATGGAGAGATAACCGATCCTGTACACCTTCCCCGTCGGCTGCGCATCGATACCGGGCGGCGCAAGAAACAGACTGACCGCGAGAATGACTGCGAGCCCGATCCGGCGCATGGGCACCTCAGTTGCGATGGCTGGCCGGAGTGTAGCAGACGACACTTTGCGCCGTGCGGAACGGCTACGCCGCGCGGTGAGCCCAGCGAGACCGAGAAGGAACGAGAAGCCCGGCGCCGGCTCTAGCAACGCGAGGGCGCCGCGGTCGAGGGCCGCGTCATCGCGCCGCGCGTGGACAAGATCACCGTGGCCGCGGTCGGCGGCCATGAAGATGGTCGGCCACAAGACCGAGAGCGTTTATCGGCGCTACGCGATCGTGGAGCGTGCCCTCAAGATCTCGGACGCCAGACAACGGAGCTTCCGCGCATTGCTGCTGCAGCTCCATGGCGAGATGGCGGCGCGCCGCGATCCCCAAGAGGCCGAACGAGCCGAAGACTCCTACCGTGAGGCCCTCGCACTGGCCACGGAGCTCGGCATGCGCCCGCTCCAGGCCCACTGCCACCTCGGCTTCGGCGAGCTCTGCGCGCAAAAGCGGCCGGCAGGAGCAGGCCCGTGGCCACCTATCGGCTGCCGTCGACCTTTACCGCTATGGAGATGACCTTCTGGCTGCCTCGCCTCGAGTCGGCAATGGCGTATACGCGATAAGAGTAGAGGAATTACTAAAGACCCTCACCTCTACACTTCTCTGGCGGCACGCTTCACGTGCGTGCAAAGTCTTGCCAATCGCGGGTAAATCGGTTTTACTGGCGCCCCGCAGCGGACCAGTATCGACAGAGGGGGGCGCCATGAGGATTCTGAGTTTGCTCCTATCGGTGTGCTTGCTGACAACGCTCGTCGTGACGGATGCCGAGCCAACTCCCCTCAACTTCGAGATCGTCACGCTATCGAACCGCGCCGATCTCATCAGCGGCGGGGACGCCTTCGTCGAGGTGCGGGTACCCAAGAACGTGCCGCTGAAGAAGGTCACGCTGTGGCTCAACGGACACGAGGTGACCGCGGCGTTTCAGACCAACGAAGCGGCCCGCACGATGCGCGGCGTGCTGACGGGATTGGTGGTCGGCGAGAACGAGTTCCTCGCCGACTCGAACGGCAACGGCAACGGCCGGCCGAGGGCGACGCTCCGGATCCTCAACCACCCGATCGGCGGCCCGGTGCTGCTGGGCTCGCAGACCACGCCGTGGATCTGCGCCACGCCCACGCCGGTGCCCGAATCCGGGAACACGCCGGCATCGAACGCGAGCGGGCTGACGACCTTCGCCGTCGACGCGCAGTGCAACATCGCCATCGAGTACAAGCTGTTCTATCGCACGACCACACCGGGTTGCTCGAACGCGCTGCCAGACCCGAGCCCGCCGCCGACGAACAACTGCTTCAAGCCATACAATCCCGCCAGTCCGCTGCCGGCCGATCTGGCAATGACCACCACGACCACCGGGCTGACGGTTCCGTACATCGTGCGCGTCGAGCGCGGAACGATCAATCGCGGGATCTATGACATCGCGGTGCTGTTCGATCCGGCCAAGCCCTGGTCCCCCCTGGCGCCGCAGCCGCAGTGGAACGGCAAGGTGGTCTACACCTTCGGCGCGTCCACCGGGCAGCCGCGGCTGCAGTTCCGCAGTGAGCAGAACTGGGCCGACGACGCGGCGCTTTCGCGCGGCTTCATGGTCGTGGACAACAGCCTCACGGACTCGCTGTTCAACTCGAATCGTGTTCTCAACGCCGAAACCCTGATGATGATGAAGGAGCACATCGTCGACACCTACGGCGAGATCCTCTACACGGTGGGCAACGGGTGCTCGGGCGGCTCGATCCAGCAGAACACGGCCGCGTCGATCTTCCCGGGTCTGCTCGACGGCATACAGCCGAGCTGCGATTACCCGGATTCGATCACGACCGGCCTCGAGGTGATCGATTGCGTGCTGTTGGTGAACTTCTACGCCGGGCCGGAGTGGACGGCCTTGACGGGCGGGCTGACCCAGGCGCAGATCAACGCGAAGAAGACAGCCATTAATGGGCACCTCGATCACCGGGGTTGCCAGTCGTGGAACAATTCGTTCGGCTTCAACAACAAGCCCGGCAACTACGTGCCGACCCTGGTGATCAACCAGGACACGGGGGCCATCGTGCCGGTGGGCGCGCCCCGCAACAATTGTCGGCTGCCTGCCGCTCTCGTCTACGACCCGGTGACCAACCCGAACGCCACGCGCTGCGGCGACCCCGACCTCGCCACAGCGGTGTGGGGCACGACCGCGGGCATCGCTCCCGGCAGCACGCGAGCCTTGCAGACGGGCGACAACGGTGGCATCCAGTACGGTCTGAAGGCGCTCCTTCGAGACTCAGCTTGACTCCTGAGGGACCCCTTAACGCTTGCCCTATTGGTTGCCGGGACGTAAGGATCACTCGCGCTTCGGTGGGTGCGGAGCGCCTGGATGCGATTGCGGGAAAGCGCCCACAGCCTTGTCCACATGTCCACCGTCATCCACAGGCACTGAATTCGACGGCTGGATGCGGTCCCGCGGTTAGGGTCCGCAAAACGCGACGGTCCGTCGCGCGTCCGCGAGCACAGGCGTGAAAGTTCCTCTATTCGACTGGGGCGCGCGCACCGAGAAGGGGCGAACCCGCGTGTAATCTGAGCGAACGAAGGCTTGACATTTTCCCGTCGCACCGTTGTCATACCCGCCTGCCGGTGCAGTGATGTGTTGGGGCGAGTAGGCGGAAGCGTAGCGTAGCGATGAAGCGATCACCGCGATCCCCCCGCTCGCCAACTGGCAACCGAGGCGGTCGACCACCCGCGCCAGCCTCCCCAGTCAACAAAGCGATCCGCCAGCAACGCGCGACCCTCCCCGCTCGCGGTCGCGTCGCTGTGCCCCAGCCGTCGGGCGACAGGTTCCCGATCGTCGGCATCGGAGCCTCTGCGGGCGGCTTGGAAGCATTCTCTGAATTGCTGGCGCACCTGTCGCTCGATGCGGCGATGGCCTTCGTGCTGGTCCAGCACCTTGACCCGAAATACCCGAGCAT
>Ga0209157_1000033_pt1 | contig 115291 bp, 111 predicted proteins | sample GraSoiAngelo_135_FD_185892 | JGI IMG/M metagenome (GOLD analysis project Ga0209157, IMG submission 185892) | Grasslands soil microbial communities from the Angelo Coastal Reserve, California, USA - 14_0929_05_40cm (SPAdes) (version 2) | ecosystem: Environmental > Terrestrial > Soil >... | reverse complement strand
CGCCCCCCAGCTATCGGGAGTGGGCGTAGTTAGGCGCCGGGTGGACAGACGAGGGGAATCGCTTCGCGCTTGTTGCGTCTGTAGATCCGAAAGCCCTCGAGATCCACGGTGACGACGCTGTGCCGCGGATACAGTTCGCTCATCCGAATCAGACAGAGGTCGGCCAGATCGGGTCGTCGGTTCGCATAGCGCTGCGCCAGGGCTTTGAGGTGCTCGAGATGATCGCGACATTCGAACGCCAGGCTGATCAAGCCTTCCTCGATCATCATCAACACCACACCGAGGTCGCCAAGATGGAACGCCGCTTCGGCAAGAACCGCCTCACAGGTCAGCAGTGGCGCCGTAATCTGCTCCGCTACCTGCACTGCCCATTCGTGATACCGATCGCTACGGTTCGCGAATGCCACGAGAAAGCCCGTGTCGGCGATGCCCTTCACGAGTGCGAAAAGCCCTTCCGTGACGAGAGATCGCGCGGGCCGCGGACCGATCCCGCCAGTCGCATGAAGGCCCGCCCGCGCCCGGCGGCCTTGGCCTTCTCCAGCTGATCACGAACGATGCGACCCTGAGACAGACCGGTGCGCTCCGCGGTGGCGGCGAGCCAGGTCGCGAGTTGCTTCGTAAGGCGGACGGTAATTGTCTGACCCATATGACAGAAGTGTAATACACCACCCCGGCTTCAGGGGAAAGTGGTCCGCTCAGCGCTCGATCGGCAGGTCGGGGCGGTTGCCCCATTCGGCCCACGAGCCGGTGTAGGCCACGACGCGCGGGTAGCCGAGCAGGCGCAGGACGAAGTACGTGTGCGACGCGCGGTGGTGGGTCTGGCAGTACGTGACGACCGTCTTGTCGGGCGTGATCCCCTGGGCGGCGTACATCTGGCGCAGCTCGGCCACCGGCTTGAACGTCCCGCCGGGCCGCAGGTGGCGGCGCCACTCGACATTCAGCGCGCCGGGGATGTGTCCGCCGCGGCGCGCGCGCACGTCGCGCCCGTCGAATTCATCGGGCGTACGCGCGTCCACCAGCGCCACGTCGCGGCGGCCGAGGCGCTCGCGCACCCACGCGGCGCCGGCGAGACGGTCGGCGCTGACGCGCGGCACGGGCACCCTGCTCGACGCGGGGGCGCGCGGCACGTCCGTCGTCCACGCGCCGCCGCCGGCGCGCCAGCGCTGGCTGCCGCCGTCCAGCACCGAGACGCGCGGGTGGCCCAGGACGTCGAGCACGAGGAACAGCCACGCGGCGTGCAGACCGCCCTCGTCGTCGTAGAGGATCACCGTCGTGTCCGGTGTGATGCCGAGCCGCGCGAACAGTCGGCGGCCCTCCTCGGCCGTCGGCGCGCGGAACACGCCCTCACTCGCCTGCGGCCGCGTATCGGTGAAGTCGAGGTGCACGGCGCCGGGAATGTGGCCCCTCGCGTAATCTTCCGCGTCGGAGAGATCGATGATGCGGACGTCCGCCCGGCCGAGCCGCTCGGCGACCCAGGCCGGCGTGACGAGCAGCGGGTGGTCGGCGGCGACCGCGGGCAGGACCAGGGCCAGCACCAGCGCCACGGCGAGGCTGAGGCGTGTCATGGGCCCATGCTACCGGCTGACGTGGGCGTCCACCAACATCGGCGTGCCGGCGCGCCACGCTCGCTCGAATGCCGAGCGAAACGACGCCTCGTCGCCGGCGGTCGCTATTGCGACGCCCGCCGCGCCTGCGGCGGTCGTCACGTCGGTCGCGCCGCCCTGATTCAGCGCGACGGCGACGACCGGCGCGCCGAGCCGCGCCGCCGTGGGCCACTCGCCCGCCATCGCCGCGAAACCCGCGGCGGCGCCGATCGCGACCACGCGCGCGTCGTCCTGGGCCATGGCAGCCGCCAGAGCGGCCGGCAGCGCGAAGCCGAGCGTCGCGACGCCGTTGGGCACGAGGCACTCGCGCGGCGCGACCGACTGCCACGCCGCCGCCAGCGGCACGTCGAGCGCGAGCCGCGTGCCCGCGGGCGTCAGCTCGCGCGCGATCTCGACCACGCGGCGCCGCGCGAGCCCGGCCCCCGCCGCCGCCGCGCCGAGCCCGCGCTTGAGGCGATCGAGCGCGGCGACGTCCCAGTCGGCGCGCGCGCGCCCACGCAGGCGCGGCGCCAGCTCCTCGATGACCAGCGCGATCTCGCCGACCACACCGTTGCCCGGCGCGCGGCCGACACGCGCGAGCGGGACGCCGGCGGGCCAGACCCCGGGACTCACCTCCACCGGATCGACGCCGACCACGATCAAGAGATCGCTCTGCGCGAGCAACGGGTGCTCGGCGGCGAGCAGGCCGAGGACGAGCGGATGTGGGTCCGGCAACGCGCCCTTGCCCTTCGGGGTGGTGAGGACCGGCGCGGGCACCGACTCGGCGAGCGCGCGGAGCCACTTGGCGTCGTCGGGTCCCGTCTCGAGGCCGGCGACCAGCACGGGACGCGCCGCGCGCGCGATCGAGTCGGCCAGCGCGTCGAGCGCGTCGGCCGCCGGCGCGGGCACCGGCGCGCGACGACACGCGGTGACGACGGGCAGCGCCGGCGCCTCCGCCACGCCGGCGGGGACGACGAGGTGAACGGCCCCGCGGGGATCGGCCATGCAGAGCTGCGCGGCGTGGGCGACCCAGTGGCCGGCGGAGGCGGGATCCGCGACGACGGTCGCCTTCACCACCGGCTCGAGGAGCCGCGAGTCGGCGGCGCCCTCGGAGATCACGATCACCGCGGCGCGGTCGCGCGTCGCGTGCGCCGCGCCGTCGAGGACCGGCGCGAGACCGCCGGCGAACGAGACCAGTGCGACGCCCGGCGCGTCGACCAGCTCCGCGGTGATGGCGGCCATCACGCCGGCTGCGGTCGCGCCCGCGGTCTGGACGACCGCGAGGCCGCGCGCGATCGCCGCGTCGCCGATGGCGACCAAGGCGCCGGGTGACGCGAACACGCGCGGGACCCCCGCGCGAGCGACACCGTCCGCGACGACCGCCGCGACACTGCTGCGGCTCATGTCAGCGGCCGCGACGCATACCGGATGAGCTCCAGCGTCTCCTTCAGGTCTGGCCGCGCGGCGGGCGACCACGCCAGCGCGTCGCGAACGAGACTCGTCCACCGCGGGTCGAGCGTGTCCTGCGTCCAGCGCGCCGCGAACCTCTTGGAGACGATGGTCCCGTGCCGCAGCGTATACAGCATCCGGCACATCGTGAGAACGGCGTAGCAACGATACCCCCAGCTCTGCAAGCGCGTCGGATCGTCGAGCATCGGCACCCACCATTCGCGCAACACGTCCGACGCGGCTTGACGCACATGGTCGGGGTGCACCGGGTCGATCAGCGTCTTTGGGTTTGGTCCCGCCAGCACCACGCCATGCTCGCGCAGGAGGGAACGGTGAATGATCCAGTAGCCGCTCTCCTGGTGCACGATGGCCAGCTCGCCCGTGCCGCGATCGATGTAGGGCTGCGCGGCGGGCCGTGGGTCATGATGGCGGATCGCGTGCCGGGGGACGTACGAACCCTCGAGCTCCAGGCCCCACTTCGGCTCGGCGGCGGCGAGTCGCGCATGCAGCGCCTTCAGCGCGAGAAACGTCTCCCCCGAGGGGTCGCCGTCGGTCACCACGACGAAGTCGATATCGCTACGATCGGCTTCGAACTCTCCGAGCGCGATGGAACCCTCGAGATAGAGTCCGACGAAGCCGCGTCCAAGGATGGCTTGCACGTCGGACAGGAAGAAATCGAGCAGCGCGTCGACGTCCGGGTGCTGCGTCGGGTGACGACTCAGCGCGCGAGCGACTCGAAGACCGGGCGCATGCTGTCGAGGGCGGCGCGGAGGTTCGCCTCCGAGTTGGCGTAGGAGAACCTGAGGTAGCCCTCGCCGTGGGCGCCGAAGGCGGCGCCCGACAGGGCGGCGACGCCGGCCTCGTTGAGCAGGCGCTCGGCGACTTCCGCGGACGAGCGCCTGGTGCCGGTGATGTTCGGGAACACGTAGAACGCGCCGCGCGGGCGCAGGCACTTCACGCCGGGCAGCTTGTTGAGCCCGTCCACGAGGATGTCGCGCCGCCGCTTGAACTCGGCGACCATGCGGCCGGCCTGCTCGCCCTGGAGCGCGGCGACGCCGGCGAGCTGCACGAACGACGCCGTGCACGAGGCCGAGTTCACCATCAGCCGCGTGATGTGCTCGACGAGCGGCGGCGGGAAGACGCCGTAGCCGAGCCGCCAGCCGGTCATCGCGTACGACTTGGAGAAGCCGTCGAGGATGATCGTGCGCTCGGCCATGCCCGGGCGGTTGTAGATCGAGACGAACTCGCCGTCGTAGAGGAACTGCCGGTAGATCTCGTCCGACAGCACGGGGATGTTCCGCGCCGCCGCCAGGGCCGCGACGCGATCGATCTGCGCGCGGTCCAGCACCCCGCCCGTCGGGTTCGCCGGCGAGTTGATGACGATCAGCTTCGTGCGCGACGAGATGGACCTCTCGAGCAGCTCGAGGTCGAAGCCGAACTCGCTCGACTCGCGCAGCGGGATCGGCACCGCCGTCGCGCCCACGAAGTTGATGACCGACTCGTAGATCGGGAAGCCCGGATTCGGATAGATGACCTCGTCGCCGTGGCCCGCCAGCGTCATGATCGTGAAGAACATGATCGGCTTGGCGCCCGGCGTGACGACCACCTGCTCGGGGGACACAGGGACGCCGCGGGTCTCGGTGATGTGCTTCGCGATGGCCTCGCGTAGCTCCGGCAGTCCGGCCGACGGCCCGTAGTGCGTCGCGCCCGCGTCGAGGGCGCGCTTGGCCGCGTCCCTGATGTGCTCCGGCGTGTCGAAGTCGGGCTCGCCGATCTCGAGGTGGATGACCTGCTTGCCCTGCCGTTCCAGGGCCCTGGCGCGCGCGAGCACCTCGAAGGCCGATTCGGTCCCGAGCCGTCCCATCCGTTCCGCGACGTTCATGGGGCGCATTATATCCTCGTGGACTTCGTGGAGGTCGCCGCCGGCGGGTTCCTGATGGGCGACGCGGACGGGCCACCGAGCGAGCGGCCCGTGCACCCCGTGCGGCTCGACGCGTTCGCCATCGCCGTCACGCCCGTCACCAACGCCGCCTACGCGCGCTATCTCGCCGCCACCGGCGCGGCGCCACCCGCCTTCTGGCGCGAGGCCGGCTTCGACGATCCCGAGCAGCCGGTGGTCGGCGTGTCGTGGGACGAGGCCCGCGCGTTCGCGACGTGGGCGGGGGCGCGGCTGCCGACGGAAGCCGAGTGGGAGAAGGCCGCGCGCGGCGGCGGCGCGCACGGCCGCCTGCCCTGGCCGGGCGCCGCGCCGGCACAGCGCTTCACGCAGCCGCCGCGCGTGCGCGCCACGCCGCCCAATCCGCTCGGGCTCTTCGACCTCTCCGGCGTCTGCCACGAGTGGTGCGCCGACTGGTACGCCGACGACTACTATGCGCGGTCGCCGGCCACGAATCCGATCGGCCCGCCGACGGGCACGCGTCGCGTCAGCCGCGGCGGCGCCTGGCGGCACGCCGATCCGTGGAGCGCCGTCGGTCACCGCTCGTCGCTGCCGCCCGCGCTGCGCTACTCCGACTACGGCGTGAGGCTGGCGCGGGACGTGTGAGTCGAAGCGCGCGTGCCGTGTTGCGGTGGCACGTGTATCTGATTTTCCACTCTTGACAGCGTCTCGGCTGAACCCCTGCTCAGCGTGCGCAATCGCCGCGGAATTCCGCCGCAGCGGCGCGCGTTGACGTCATGCGAGACGTCGGGTCGTGTCCGCCGAAAATTCCGGCTCGCGCGGCGATCGCGCGTCCTGGCGTCGCGGGGGGCCGTCGAAAACCCAGGTGTAGAGTCGGCGCAGCAAATAACAGGGGAGACGCGCCGATGAACACTCCCGAGCTCGAGCGCCTTGGCGATGACATCGCCGAGCTGTCCGCCCATCTCGACGCCGCGACCGCTCGGCTGCTCGATCTCATCCGCGACTTCGACCTCCGCGGCGGCTGGGGCAACGGCTTCCGCTCCTGCGCCGCGTGGCTGACGTGGCGCGTCGGGCTCGACCCGGGCGCCGCCCGCGAGCGGGTTCGCGTGGCGCGGGCGCTCGGCATGCTGCCGTTGCTGGCCGGAGCGCTGGCCCGCGGTGAGCTGTCGTACTCGAAGGTCCGCGCGCTCACTCGCGTGGCCACGCCGGAGACCGAAGAGCGGCTGCTCAAGGTCGGCCGGGCGGGAACCGCAGAACACGTAGCGCGCATCGTGCGAGGTTGGAGGCGGGTGGATCGGATCGCGGAGACGCGGGAAACCATTCGGCGCCACCGGCGCCGCGCGCTCCATGTCTATCAAGACGAAGACGGCATGGTGGTTATCCGGGGGCGGCTGGAGCCGGAGGCCGGGGCCCTGCTGATGAAGGCGCTCGAAGCGGCTCGGGTGGCGCGCGGCACCGTGATAAACAAAAACGGTTCCGCGGAAACGCTCGACCCGGTGACGGGCCTCATCGTCGGCGAGGACACGCCGACGTGGGGCCAGCAGCAGGCCGACGCGCTGGCGCTGCTCGCCGAGACGGCGCTGCACCACGGTCTCGATCCAGGGACACCCTGCGAACGGTATCAGGTGGTCGTTCACGTGGACGCCCCGGTCCTGGCGGATCCCGGTGCCCCTGGCCAGTCGGTCCTCGAAGACGGCGCGCGCGTTTTCGCGGAAACGTCCCGGCGCCTCGCGTGCGACGCGACCAGGGTCGTCATGCGACACGGGCCGGACGGTGAGCTGATGGAGGTCGGCGCCCGCACGCGGACGATTCCGCCTGCGCTGAGGCGTGCCCTGCATCACCGCGACCCGGTCTGCCGTTTTCCGGGCTGCGGGCTTCCGTTCGGTCAAGGCCATCACATCCAGCACTGGGCCAACGGCGGGCCCACCACGCTCTCCAATCTCACTCGGCTATGTCGCCGTCACCACCGCACGGTTCACGAAGACGGGTACCAGGTGGAACGGCGGCCCGATGGCGAGCTGCAGTTCACGCGGCCCAACGGCCGGCCATTCCCCGACGTCCCGTCCGCGGCTGCGGTGCCTACGGACCCGGTCGAGACGCTGCGGGCGCACAACGACGCGCGAGGACTTCACATCGACGCGCGGACCTCGAGGCCCGGCTGGTTCGGCGAGCGCCTGGACCTCCGTTACGCGATCAGCGTCCTGCACCCGCTCGCCCCTGGGTAGACGCGCGGCCGCAGCGCCAGAGTGCTACGATAGCCGCGACACGGCCATGGCGAGCGAACGACGCTCGGTGTTGCGCGAAGGCATCGTCGCCGGCTTGATCGGCGCCGCCGTCGTCGCGGTGTGGTTCTTCGCCTACGACATCGCGCGCGGCCGGCCCTTTCACACGCCCGGGCTCCTCGGCGCCTTCGTCTTCTACGGCGTCGACACGCCGGTCGGCGTCGAGCCCGCGGTGGGCCCCATCCTCGGCTACACGGTGCTGCACGGCCTCGCCTTCATCGCCTTCGGCGTCATCGCGGCGAGCCTGATGGCGGTGAGCGAGCGCGAGCCGGCGCTGTTCGTCGGCTTCATCATCCTGTTCGCGTGCTTCGAGGCGTTCTTCTTCGCGATGGTGCAGGTGTTCGGGCTGTCGAAGACCGGCGAGCTGACGTGGTGGTCGGTGCTGGTCGGCAACCTCCTGGCGTCGCTGGCGATGCTGTTGTACTTCTTCCGCCTGCATCACGCGCTCTCGCGTACGCTCGTCGGAGCGTGGGGCGCGGTGCTCGGCGAGGGCGTGGTGGCCGGCATCATCGGCGCCGCCGTGGTCGCCCTCTGGTTCTTCGCCATCGACGCGATCCACGGCGAGATGCTGCGCACGCCCCGGCTGCTTGGCGCCGCGTTGCTGCGGCAGCAGACGCCGACGTCGGCCGTGCTCTCGTACACGCTGGTCCACGGCGTCGCGTTCGTGCTCTTCGGCGTCATCGGAGCCTTCCTCATCGCGGGCGCCGAGCGGCAGCCGATGCTGATCTTCGCGCTGGTGATCCTGTTCACCTCGTTCGAGATCTTCTTCTTCGGCCTCATCCTGATCGCCGCGTCGTGGGTGATGGACGAGGTGGCGGGGTGGACGGTCTTCGTCGGCAACGTGCTCGCCGCCAGCGCGATGCTCGCCTTCTACTTCCGGCGCCACCGCACGCTGGCCCACAAGCTGGCCGGCGCGTGGGACGCGGACGACAGCTAGCCCGAGGGCGCCGCGGCGCGGCTTACCAGAGCGCGTCGGGCAGCGGCAGGCCGGCGAGCGCGTCCATCGGCAGCGGCGCCGGCGGCGTCACCCCGAGACGCTCGGCGAGCACGTACAGCTGACGCAGGTGCTGGCCGGCGTGCCACGTGGTGCGCTCGAGCAGAGCGTCGGCGGCCTGCGGCCCGTAATACGTCTGCACCGTCCGCGTGTACTCGTCGGCGCCGGCGCCCTGGAACCAGCCGCTGAGCCGCGCGCGCACCAGCGCACCGTAGCGCGCGACGTCGCCGCCGCTCACCAATTCTGGATAGGCGCGCTCCTCGTACACGGATTCCGGCAGCTCGGCGCGGTCCACGGCGTCGACGAAACCCAGCGACAGCCGGAAGACGTGAAACGCGAGGTCGCGCAGCGTGCGCTTGCGCTCGGGCGGCACGTGATCCATCTGACGCGCGTCGAAGCGGGCGATGAGCCCCTGCGCGGACTCCAGCACGCGGTCCAGTCGTGACGCCAGCTCGGCCGGCGAGAAGCGTCTGGCCGCGCGGTAGGTCACGCCGAGCAGCGCCGCATAGCCGTCCGGGTTCCAGCCGTGCACGACGCGGTCGCCGAGGGCGACGCCGGGCGGGCGCGGGATGCCGAGTCGGACCATCTCCTCGCGCGCGCCGACGTCCGCCTGGACGTCGATGGGGTCGAACTCGACCCCCCAAGACGAGAGCAGCTCCTTCGTCTTGGCGCAGGAGGATCAGCCGGGGCGGGTGTAGAGGCGCGCCTTCATCGCGTGCACTATACCCGATGCGCGATGGCACCGCAGCGTCCGCTCTACCACCGCTTCGCCTGGGCCTTCGACCTCGTCGTCCCGGACGCCAGCGCCGCCCGGGTGCGACGGCTGGCGGCGCTCCTCCGCGCCGCCGGCGTCCGACCGCCCGCGCGGATCCTCGACGCCGGCTGTGGCACCGGCAACTACGCGCGCGCGCTGGCGCGGCGCGGTTACCGCGTCGTCGGCGTGGACCGCTCGGCGAGGCTGCTCGCCGACGCGCGGGCCAAGGGCGCAGGCGCCGGACTCGTGTTCGTGCGGGCCGATCTCACGACGTATCGTCCGGGGGCGCCATTTGCCGCCGCGCTCTGCCGCGGCGTGCTGAACGATGTGCTGGACGACCGCGCGCGCGACGCCGTCTGCGCGACCCTGGCGCGCGCGCTCGCGCCCGGCGGCGTGCTGCTGCTCGACGTCCGCGACTGGCGCCGAACGGCGGCGCGCAAGCGGTTCGAGCCCGTGACCGAGCGGACGGTCCGGACGCCGCGTGGTCGCCTGTCCTTCCGTTCGGACACGCGGCTCGATCCCGCGCGCCGGCGGCTGCTGCTGCGCGAGGAGATCCGGCTCACCTCGCGGCGGCGGAACACCATCGCGCGGAACGCATTCGTCATGCGCTGCTGGACCTGGGCGGAGCTGCGGGCGCGACTCCGCCGCGCGGGCTTCGCGCGCGTGCGCCGGGTGCCGCCCGCGCGCGTCGCGCTGCCGGGCGATCGGCTGTTCGCGGTGGCGGTCAGCGCCCCTGGAACGGCGGCGGCGTCTTCTTGTTGGCGAAGGCGGTGACGCCGGCCTTGAAGTCCTCGGTGCGGCCGGAATTCGCGATGGCCTGCGCCTCCAGCTCCATCTGCGTCTCGAGGCTCTCCCACGTGGACTGGTGGAACAGGCGCTTGGCGGCGCCGAAGGCCTTCGACGGCCCCTGCGCCAGCTCGCGCGCGAGCGCGTCGACGGCACCCTTGAACTCGGCGTCCGGCACCACGCGCGTGACGAGGCCCCAGTCGAGCGCCTCGCGCGCGGTGAGCACGCGGTTGGTGAAATAGAGCTCCATCGCGCGCCGCAGCCCGACCAGGCGCGGCAGGAAGTACGACGACGAGCCGTCGGGCGTGGCCGCGATCTTCGAGTACGCCATCGTCAGCTTCGCCGACTCGGTCGCGACCACGAGGTCGCCGGACAGGGCGAGGCTGAGGCCGCCGCCGGCGGCGATGCCGTTGACGGCCATGATCACCGGCTTGTCGCTCCGGCAGAAGCGCGAGATGGCGCCGTGCAGGTACGTCGTCAGCTCCTTGATGAGAGCGCCGACGCGCGGCAGGTTGTCGACGAAGTCGCGCACGTCGCCGCCCGCGCAGAACGACTTGCCGCTGCCGGTGACGACGACGCAGCGCACCTCGGGGTCCTCGTCGAGCTCGATCGAGGCCGTGAACAGCTCGCGCCCGAGCCCCAGGTTCAGCGCGTTGTAGGCCTCGGGACGGTTCAGGGTGACGGTGGCGACCTGCGCGGCCCGCTCGACGATCAGGTGCTGAAAGGCCATCGGTTGTCCTCCGGTCGGGCCGACGACGCGGCGCTGCGCGCCACCTCGGCCAGGGCATCGAGGATCTCCTGGATCTGCAGCGGCTTCACGAGCACGAGGTCCACGCCGTGCGCGCGGCGCTCCTCGGGCGTCAGCTCCACGCCGAACCCGGTCACCAGGAACACAGGCACGCGCGGCGCGATCTGCTTCACCGCGCTCGCCACCTGCCAGCCGGACACGCGCGGCATGGCGAGGTCGGTCAGCACCACGTCGAAGGACTCGGCGCGGAACCGCTCGATCGCCTCCGCTCCGCCGTTGACCATCGTCGCCTGGTGGCCGGCGGACTCGATGACGTCGGCGAGCATGGAGCGCACCGACTCCTCGTCGTCCACCACGAGACAGCGCAGCGTCCGCGCCGGCGCGGCGTCGGCACGCGCCGGTGACGTCGCCGGCGACTCGACCATCGCCGCCGACGGGAAGGACAGGCGGAAGGTCGAGCCGCGGCCCTCCTCGCTCTCGACGGTGACGAAGCCGCCGTGGCGCGACACGATGCCGTAGGTCAGCGAGAGCCCGAGCCCGGTCCCCTGCGGCCCCTTGGTCGTGAAGAACGGGTCGAAGATCTTCTCGCGCACGGCCGCCGGAATGCCGACGCCCGTGTCCGACACGGCGACCTCCACGTGGTCGTCGGTGGCGCCGGTGACGAGGCTGAGGATCCCGCCCGCGGGCATCGCATCCACGGCGTTGAGGATCAGGTTGGTCAGCGCCTCGCGCAGCTCCGCGGCGTCGCCCAGGATCGGCGGCCCCGCGCCCAGCTCGGCGCGCACCTCGATGACGATGCCGCGGCTCACCGGCTCCTCGCGCCAGCGCGACTGCGTGATGTCGAGCGCGTCGACCACCATCTGCGCCAGGTCGAGGGGCACCATGGGCTGGTCGCGGCGGATGCGCGTGAACTCCTGCAGCCGGCGCACCGTCTGCGCGCCGTCCAGTGCCGAGCGCTCGATGACGCGCAGCCACTGCAGCTGCTGCGGATCCTGCACGCGGCGCATCAGCAGCTGGGCGCGCCCGAGCACGGAAGCGAGCAGGTTGTTGAAGTCGTGCGCGACCCCGGAGGCCATCTCGCCGAGGGCGCGCAGCTTCTCGGTGCGCACGAGCTGGTCCTGGGCGGCGGCCAGCTCGCGGTAGGCACGCGTGCGGTCCTCGAAGAGGCGCACGCTGCGCAGCGCCAGCGCGGCCAGGTGGGCGATGTTGAGGAGCAGCCGCTCGTCGGCGGCCGTGTACAGCCGCGGGCCGCCGCGCAGGACGATGACGCCGAGCACCTGCTCGCCGGCGGTCATCGGCACGCCGAGCCAGGACTTCAGCTGCGCGGAGCCCTCGATGGGCTCCACGCCGTGCCGCCGGCACTCCTCCACGTAGTCCTCGGTCCGCACGGGGCGACTGGTGGCGAGGACGACGGACATCAGGCCGATGTCGCCGAGCGGATAGCGGCGCGGCTCCCGCGAGTCGTCGGCGCCGTCGGTGACGCGCAGGACGATCTCCAGCTCCTCGCGCTCGGCGTCCCGGACGATCACCACGAGATTCCGCGCGTCCAGCACGCGCGCGACGTGGCGGCGCACGGCGTCCACGACGGCGCCGCGCTCGAGCTGGCCCGTGACCGCGCGCGAGAGGTCGTGCAGCACCGACAGCTCCTCGAGCCGCTGGCGGTTCTCCTCGAACAGCCGGCCGTTCTCCAGCGCGATGCCGGCCTGGTTGGCGATGGCCTCCACGAGCGCGATCTCGTCCTCCGAGAACTCGCGCGGGGTCTCCCACCACACGGCGGCGAAGGCCGCGATCATCCGGTCCTTCACGACGACGGGAACGAAGAGCTGGGTGCGGTGCGGCCCCTGCTCGCGGATCACCGCCGGGATCCGCGAGTCGTTCATGGCGTCACTCGTGACGACCGGCCGTCTCGTACGCGCCGCCTCGGCGTAGAAGGGATGCTTGAGCAGCGACACGCGGAGCTCGCGGAAGGCGGCGAGCCGCTCGGGCGGGATGCGGTAGCCGGCGATGGGCTCCAGCCACTCGCCGTCCTCCTGCACGAGCCAGGAGCCGACGCAGTCGGCGCCGAGCGTGGTCGCCACCACCCTCAAGCAATGGCGCAACAGCGCCTGGAAATCGAGCGTCGACGACAGCGCGCGGCTCACCGAGAGCAGCGTCTGGGTCTCCGCCAGCTTCACCTGCGTCTGGCGCGCGAGCTCGGCGTTCTCCATGGCGAGGCCGACCTGGGCGGCCACGCCCTCCAGCAGCCGGACCTCGGCCGGCTCGAACACGTGCCCGGTCTGCCACCAGACGAGGAAGAGGCCGCCGACGGGCTGGCCGTGGGCGAGCGTGGGCACGAAGAGCACGGAGTGCGGCGGCAGCGCGGCCTGCCACTGCTGGTCGAAGCGCGGATCGGCGTGCGGGTCCGGGCTCGCGACGGCGCGGCCGGCCCGCCACGCGTCCAGCAGCCACGGGAAGCGATCGAGCACGATGGGGCGCTCCGCGAAGAAGCGCAGCAGATCCTTCGGCACGTGATAGCCGCCCACCGCCACGAGGCGCTCCTTGCGCCCGTCGAGCAGGTACGCGCCCACCATGTCGGCGCCGAAGGCGCGCGCGACCTCGGCCGCGACCCGCCGCATCACGTCGCCCCCGGCGTCCGGCTGCGAGAGCACGCGTCCCACCGCGAGCAGCGTGGTGGTCTCGCGCAGCCGCTCCTGCGCCTCCGCGTAGAGCCGCGTGTTCTCCAGCGCGAGGGCGATCTGGCCTACCACGGCGGTGGCGAGGTCCACCTGCCACGGCGCGAACGGTCGCACGCGCTCGCAGTAGTCGAGCGTGACCACGCCGATGACCTCGTCCTGCCGGAGCATCGGCACCACCACGTACGACTTGAGGCCGAAGGCCGCCACCCAGTCGGGCGGCGTGAGCGAGGCGTCGCTCGCGTCCTCCACGATCACAGGCCGGCGCGTCTCGATCGCGCGCGCGTTGGTCGGCACCTCGCGCAGCGGCCGGTTGGTCACGCTGAGGAACTGGTCCCACATGGCCGGCATCTTCCGTCCGTCGGCGAACTGCGACATGAGGGGGACGACGCGGTCGCCCTCCCAGCGCTCGATCGAGCAGCGGTCCACGTCGCACACCTCGGCCACCTTGATGGCCAGGCGCTTGAGGAGCTGGCGCGCGTCGAGCGTGGAGTTCAGGATCTCCGCCACCTCGAGCAGCGCGCGCGTCTCCGTCAGGCGGCGCGTCGTCTCCGAGTACAGGCGCGCGTTCTCCAGCGCCACCGCCGCCTGCGCGGCCAGCGAGCCCATGAGCGAGGCCGTCTCCGGCGTGACGGGCCACGACGCCGTGCGGTGCACCGAGAACGCGCCGAGCACGCGCTCGCCGATGGCGATGGGGTACGCGGTCACCCACCCGAGCCCGTGGCGCAGCAGCGCCGCCGCGTCGACGGTGCGCGCGTCGCGCGCCACCTCCGTCCAGAAGATCGGCTCGCGGCGCTGGACGACCCAGCCGATCCCACCCTCGCCCGGCGCCAGCGTGTCGTGCAGCTCGGCGGCCAGGGCGGGATCGCCGTGCGTCAGCGTGCGCCGCAGCCGGCCCGTGGTCTCGTCCAGCCCCCACACGCTGACGTAGGGCGCGTCGAAGAACTGCGAGATGGCGCGGGCGAGGTTGGCGAGCACCTCGTCGGGATTGAGCGACGAGGAGACGAGCCGGTTGACCTCCTCCAGCGCGCGCAGCCGTTGCGCATACCGCGTGGCCTCCTCGTACAGGCGCGCGTTCTCGAGGGCGGTGGCGGCGTGGGCGGCGAAGCTCTGGAGCAGCGCGAGATCCTCGACGCCGAAGGGGGCCGCCTCGACGCCCGCGCGGCTCATCGTCAGCACGCCGAGGGGACGGTCGCGCAGGATGACGGGCTGCACGATGACGCTGCGCACGCCGGCGGCCACGAAGCGCGGCGCCGCGTGCGGCGAGCGCGCGTAGTCGTTGGTGATGAGACCGCGGCGCTCGCCGATGGCCAGGCCCGCGAAGCCCTCGCCCGGCGCCAGCCGCTCGCCCGCCAGGTCCTGGCCCGTCCACGCGCGCGGGATCAGCGTGCGATCCTCGTCCAGCGTCCAGAGGGCGCCGCTCGCCTTGAAGAGGCCGGTGGCGCGCTCGACGACCAGCGCGGGCAGCCGCTCGGCGTCGAGCACGGCCGCCAGCTCGCGCTCGATGTCGGCGAGCGCGGCGATCTGCTGCCGGCGCGAGCGCTCGATCGAGAAGAGGCGCGCGTTCTCGAGGGCGAGCGTGGCCTGGTCGGCGAAGGCCTGCAGCAGCGCGGCCTCCCCGTCGGTGAAGACGCGCCCGACCCGGTCGACGATGCCGAGGGCGCCGATGATCACGCCCTTGGCGCGCATCGGCACCGCCAGCACCGCGCCGTCGCCCGAATTCTGGAAGTTCGCGCGCAGGTCGTCGGACACGCGCGTGGCCGCGTCGGCGAGCGCGTCGGCGGTCGCGATCGCGCGCCCTTCGGCCACCGCCCGCCCGAGCACCCCGACGCCCGGCGGCAGCACGTGGCCGGGCTGGAAATAGGCGCGCGTGCGGCCGCCGAGGGCCAGGGCCGCCAGCGAGCCGTCGGGCTGGAGCAGCCGGACCACGGAGGACTGGGCGCGGAAGAGGGGCAGCACGCTCTCGACCGTGCGCTCCACCACCTCCGAGACGTCGAGCGACTCGGTGAGCGTGCGCGCCAGCCGCGCCAGCTCCTCGGCCTCCGCGCGGCGCTGCGCCGACTCGGCGTAGAGCCGCGCGTTGGCGAGCGCGAGGGCCGCCTGGTCGGCGAAGGTCTGGGCCAGCCGCGCGTCGTCCTCGCCGAAGACGCGGCCGCGCTCGCCGCTGACCGTGAGCACACCGACCACGACGTCGTTGACGATCAGCGGCACCGCGATGGCCGAGTAGTGGCCGACGGCGGCGATCCAGTCGCGGACGGCGTCCGTCTTCTCGATCCTGGGGTCGGCGGGGACGTCGGAGGACACGACCACGTGACGCGACTCCGCGGCCAGGCCCGAGATGCCGACCCCGCGCGGCAGCACGGGCGCCGGCGGCGTGTCTCCCCCGCGGCCGGTGGACGTGGCGACGGGAACGAGGTCGCCGCTGCCCGGCTCCACGCGGAAGAGCGAGGCGGAGACCGACGAGAAGAGGCTGCGCACGCTGTCCGCGATGCGCTCGCTCACGACGTCGGGATCGAGCGTCCCGGCGAAGACGCGGGAGAGGTCGGCCAGCGCGCGCATGCGATCGGCCTGCTCGGAGGCCTCGCGGACGAGGCGCGCATGCTCGATGGCGATGGCGGACTGACCGGCGAAGGCCTCGGCCAGCTCCTGGTCGCGCGCGCTGAAGGGCCGGCGCGCGCGGAACGTGAGCACCCCGATCGCGCGCCCGCCGATCTTCAGCGGGACGCCGAGGAACGTCGTGTAGCCGAGGCGCCGGACGTTGGCGAGCTCGTCCGGGGCGATATCGGCGGCCTCGACGTCGAGCACGAGCGCGTGGCCGGCCGCAAAGGCTCGGCCGCTGAGGCCCTGACCGAGCTTGACCCGCTCCCGCACCATCGTCTCGCGCGCGGTGCCCGCGCACCCGGCCAGCACGAGGTCGTCGCCCTCCAGCAGCCGGAAGCCGGCGTTGTCCACGTCGAGCAGGCGCGCCGCCTCCTCGGCGATGGAGGACAGCAGCGTCGTGGTGGAGACCATCACGCTGGCGCCGATCTTCGTGTTGATCTCGAGCAGCGCGGCGAGATACTCGCGCCGCGTGCGCTCGCCGGAGAGCAGCCGCGCGTTCTCCAGCGCGACCGCCGCGCCGTTGGCGAGCGAGGTGAAGACGTCGAGCTCCTCGGCCGAGTACTCGTGGCGCTCGGTGAGCCCGATGGCCAGCACGCCGAGCACGCGCTCGCCGACCAGCAGCGGCACGCCGGCGAAGGCGGCCAGGCCGCGGGCCCGCAGCCGCTCGGTGTTGAGCGGACGCGGGTCGCTCGCGAGGTCGGCGATGGTGAGGGGCGCCCGCGTGGCCGCCACCCGCCCGACGAACCCCTCGCCGACGCGCAGCCGGTCGACGCCGCCGCCCACCTCGAGCCCCGCGCTGACGCGCACCGACAGCGTGTCGCCGTCGTCGTCCATCAGCCACAGCCGGGCGATGGCCGCGTCGAACATCTCGCGCGCGGCCTCCGCGACGCGCTGGAGCATCTCCGGGCCCGGGAGCGTGGCCGCCAGTCCCTGGGCGACGCGGGTGAGGATCTCGAGCCGCCGCGACTTCAGGCGGAGCTCGGCGAAGAGGGCGGCGCGCCCGACGGCGAGGCCCACCTGGTGCGCGGCCGCGTGCAGCAGCGTCAGCTCGTCGGCCTCGAAGCGGCGCTGCTCCCTGGACACGAGCGCCATCACGCCCCAGGTCGCGCCCTGCACCGGGATCGGCAGCGAGAGCTGCGTGCGATAGCCCTCGCTGGTCACCGCCTCCTGCAGCGTCGGGTCCTTGATCCGCGCGGGATCGAGGTCCACCAGCGTGTACTCGCCCGTACGCGCGGTCTGGCCGATGCGCGTGCGCTCGATCGCGCGCGTTTTCAGGAATTCCATGTAGCGCGGCGGGATGCCGTAGTGGGCGACGAGCGCGAGGCGGCCGGTGTCGCGATCGACGCGATAGACCATGCCGAGATCGATGCGCGCCACCGTGCAGATCACGTCGAGCGTCTGCGTCGCCGTCGACTCGAGCTCGGTGCCGCTGCCCACGGCCACGGCGGCGGCGTAGAGCGCCTGGAGCTCGCGGCTGCTCGTCGGTGGCGTGGCAGCGGCGGAGGCCTCCCCGGGCACCGGGGAGGCGGCGGGCGCGGAGGATGCCGCCGGCGCTCGCGAGGCGGCCGCCCACGCCGGCGCGGTGACGCGACGGCGCGTGGCGAAGGCCACCACCAGGGACGCCACGAGCCCCGCGAGCGCGCCGCTGGCGACGAGCGCCCGCACGACGCGGCGGCGCTCGGCCACGCCGTCACCGACGCGGACGGCGGCCCACGCCACGTCGCGTCCGAATCCCTCGACGGGCCTCAGGCGCCAGCGCTCGCCGGCGACGTCGCGCACGCCGGCGGCCGTCGCCGCCGCCCAGCCCGTCGTGGGCGCCTCCGGCAGCGTCGAATAGCGCAGAGCGTCGCCGTTGACGACGACGACGCCCGCCCGCTCGCCGAGACTCGGACCGAGCCGGTCGGCGCGCCGGCCGACGACGACCAGGCCGCCGCCGGGCTCGCCGCCGACCGCGGCCACGCCGAGCAGGTAGGCGCGGCCGCCGAGCACGGCGAGCGTCACCGCGGCGTTCCCCGGCAGCGCCGGCGCGGGCAGCTCGACGCGCGGCGTGGCCGGCACTTGCAGCAGCGCCACACCACCGGCGTCGAGGACGACGACGAGGTCGGCGAGGCGCTCGAGCGTGAGCGCGCGCAGGCGGGCCGCCCCGCGCGCCAGCGTCGCCCAGTCGCCCTTGCGCGCGCCCTCGACGACGGCCGGATCCTGCGCGAGCAGCATGGCCTCGCGGAGCAGCCCGCGCCGCTCCTCGGACACGGTGGCCACCACGCGCTCCAGGTTGACGTCGATCACGCCGGCGTGGCGCGCGTCGACCTCGCGCAGCAGCAACGCCCCGCCACCGGTCCAGAGCCCCGCCACGCCCGCGACGGCGACGGCGAGGAGCAGGAGCCGGCGGCCCCGGCTCAGCGGCGTTCCCCGACGCGGTGGAGCTTGACGAGATTGGTGGTGCCGGTGACCCACATGGGCGAGCCCGAGATGATCACGAGCACGTCGTCGGCGCGCACGGTGCCGTCGCCGAGCAGCGTCGCCTCGATCTCCTCGACCATCTCGTCGGTGGTCTCCACCTTGCGGATGAGCCGCGAGGTGACGCCCCACGTGAGGGCGAGGCGCCGCTGCACCGCGGCGAACGGCGTGAACGCGATGATGGGCATGGGCGGCCGCTCCTGCGAGATGAGGCGCGCCGAGAAGCCGGACTGCGTGAAGGCGACGATGGCGCGCGCATCCAGCGCGCGCGCGGCGCTGGCGGCGGCGTCGGACACGGCCTCGGGGAACCCGACCGGCCCGCGGGCTTCGCGCCGCCGGCGCGTCGGCTCGAGCGCGAGCGTGGCCTGCTCGGCGCGCTCGGCGATGCGCGCCATGACTTCGACGGCTTCCGCGGGGTAGCGGCCGGACGCCGTCTCGGCGGAGAGCATGATGGCGTCGGCGCCGTCGAAGATCGCGGCCGTCACGTCGGCCACCTCGGCGCGGGTGGGCCGTGTGTGGGTGACCATCGACTCCAGCATCTGCGTGGCCACGATCACCGGCACCTTGGCCACGTGGGCCTGGCGGATGATCTCCTTCTGGATGTGGGGCACGTCCTCGAGCGGGACGTCCACGCCGAGGTCGCCGCGCGCGACCATCACCGCGTCGACGGCGCCGACCACGGCGGGCAGGTTGTCGAGCACCTCGTGACGCTCGAGCTTGGCGACGAGCGGGATGTCGGCGCCCTGGGCCTCGAGGAACCGGCGCACCTCGCGGATGTCGTCGGCGGTGCGCACGAACGAGACGGCCACGAAGTCCACGCGCTGCTCGATGCCGAACCTGAGATCGTCCACGTCCTTCTCGGTGAGGCACGACGCGGGCAGATCCACGTGCGGCAGCGAGATGCCCTTGTGATCGCTGATCCGACCGCCCGCGACGACGACGCAGCGAACCTCCTGCGGCGTCGTCGCCTCCACGCGGAGCTGGATCATGCCGTCGTCCATCCAGATCTCGTCGCCGGCCCTGACACGTCCGAGGTACTCGGGCGGCGAGACGAACACGCGCTCGGCGGAGCCGACGCACGGCGTGCGGCAGAGGGCGAACGGGCGCCCGGATTCTAGATCTACCCGCCCGCCGCCGCCCTTGCCGAAGGTCCCGAGCCGGATCTTCGGACCCTGCAGGTCTTGCAGGATGGCGACCGGCCGGTTCCACCGCGCCTCCGCCTCGCGGATGCGCTGGATGACCTCGGCGTGCTCGGCGTGCGTGCCGTGCGAGAAGTTCAGGCGCGCGACGTCCATGCCGGCGGCGGCGAGGCGGTCGAGCTGCTCGACCGTCGAGGACGCCGGCCCGATCGTGCACACGATCTTCGTGCGCCGCATGCCCGTCTACCCGGCGCGCGTGCCCGCGAGCGCCGCGCTCAGGAACCGTCCCGTAGAGGACTTTTCGCCCTGCCGCGCGAGCGCCTCCGGCGTGCCGGTGGCCACCACGCGCCCGCCGTCGTCGCCCCCCTCGGGGCCGAGGTCGATCACCCAGTCGGCGGTCTTGATGACGTCCAGGTTGTGCTCGATGATCACGACGGTGTTGCCCTGCTCCACGAGCCGGTTGAGCACTTCCAGCAATTTCTCGATGTCGGCGAAGTGCAGTCCGGTCGTCGGCTCGTCGAGGATGTAGAGCGTCCTGCCCGTCGCGCGTCGAGAGAGCTCGGTCGCCAGCTTCACGCGCTGGGCTTCCCCGCCCGAGAGCGTGGTGGCCGACTGCCCGAGGCGGATGTAGTCGAGGCCGACGTCGTGCAGGGTCTGCAGCTTCGACTTGATGACGGGCACGGCCTCGAAGAACTCGAGGGCCTGGTGGACGGTCATGTCGAGGACTTCGGCGATGTTCTTGCCTTTGTAGTGGACGTCGAGCGTCTCGCGGTTGTAGCGCTTGCCCTTGCACACGTCGCAGGTGACGTAGACGTCGGGCAGGAAGTGCATCTCGATCTTCACGAGGCCGTCGCCCTGGCACGCCTCGCAGCGCCCGCCCTTGACGTTGAACGAGAAGCGCCCGGGCTGGTAGCCGCGCATCCGCGCCTCCTGCGTCCGGGCGAACAGCGCGCGGATGAACGTGAAGACGCCGGTGTAGGTGGCCGGGTTGCTGCGCGGCGTGCGCCCGATCGGCGACTGGTCGATGTCGACGACCTTGTCGATGTGCTGGGCGCCCTCGATGCGCGTGTGCGCGCCGGGCCGGTCCTGGGCGCGGTGCAGCATCTGCGCGAGCGCGCGGTAGAGGATGTCGTTGACGAGCGTGGACTTGCCCGAGCCCGACACGCCCGTCACGCACGTGAAGGTGCCGAGCGGGATCGTCACCGACTGGCCCTTGAGGTTGTGCTCGCGCGGCTCGTGGATGGTGAGCGCGTGCCCCGTGCCCTTGCGGCGGGTCGCCGGCACGTGGATGGCGCGCGCGCCCGAGAGGAACTGTCCGGTCAGCGAGTGCTCGTTGGCCACGATCTCGTCGGGGGTGCCGATGGCCACCACGTGGCCTCCGAGCTCGCCGGCGCCGGGACCGAGGTCGACGACGTAGTCGGCGGAGCGGATCGTCTCCTCGTCGTGCTCGACCACCAGCACCGTGTTGCCGAGGTCGCGCAGCCGCCTGAGCGTGTCGAGCAGCCGTCGATTGTCACGCTGATGGAGTCCGATGGACGGCTCGTCGAGGATATAGAGGACGCCGACCAGGCTCGATCCGATCTGCGTGGCGAGACGTATTCGCTGTCCTTCACCTCCCGACAGCGTGCCCGCCGGGCGGTCGAGCGTGAGGTAGTCCAGGCCCACGTTGGCCAGGAAGCCGAGGCGCTCGCGGATCTCCTTCAGCACGCGCCGCGCGATGGCCGCCTCGCGCTCGCCGAGCTTGAGCGTGTTGAAGAAGGTCGCGGCGTCCTTGATGGTGAGCCGCACGACGTCGGCGATCGACTTGCCCGCGATCCTGAGCCCGAGCGACTCGCGCCGCAGCCGCGAGCCCTCGCACACCGGGCACGGCCGCTCGGCCATGAACGCCTCGATCTCGCGCCGGGCGTCCTCCGACTCGGTCTCGCGATAGCGGCGCTCCAGCAGCTTGACCACGCCCTCGAAGCCGCCGTCGCGGTCGCCGCCCAGGATCACGTCGCGCACCGGCTTCTTGAGCTTGGCCCACGGCTCGTCGAGCGAAAATCTATAGGTCTTGGCCAGCGCGGCGAGCGTCTGCTTGAAGTAGGCGTTCTCGCGGCCCGCCCACGGCGCCAGCGCGCCGGCCTTGAGCGAGCGGTTGGCGTTCGGGACCAGTCGCTCGGGGTCGATCTCGAAGCGCGTGCCGATGCCGCCGCACTCCGGGCAGGCGCCGTACGGGTTGTTGAACGAGAACATGCGCGGCGACACCTCGGGGAACGAGATGCCGCAGTCCGCGCAGGCGAGGCGCTCGCTGAAGACCATGGGCGCGGGGTCGGCGGCGTCGCCCGCGGTCACCGTCTCGACTTGCACGATGCCGTCGGCGAGGCGGAGGGCCGTCTCCAGCGAGTCGGCGAGACGCGCGCCCAGCCCATCCTTGACGACGAGGCGATCGACGACGACGTCGATCGTGTGCTTGCGCTTCTTGTCGAGCTCGATCTCCTCGCCCAGCTCGCGCACGACGCCGTTGACGCGCACGCGCGAGAACCCCTGGCGCTGGAGGTCGAAGAAGAGCTTCTTGTACTCGCCCTTGCGCCCGCGCACGACCGGCGCCAGCACGAGCAGCCGCGTGCCCGCCGGCTGCAGCAGCACGCGGTCCACCATCTGCTGCACGGTCTGCGCCGAGATCACCTTGCCGCACGACGGGCAGTGCGGCACGCCGACGCGCGCGAAGAGCACGCGCAGGTAGTCGTAGATCTCGGTGACGGTGCCGACGGTGGAGCGCGGATTCTTGCTGGTCGTCTTCTGCTCGATCGAGATCGCGGGCGAGAGCCCCTCGATCGAGTCGACCTCGGGCTTCTCCATCTGCTCGAGGAACTGCCGCGCGTACGCGGAGAGCGACTCGACGTAGCGGCGCTGGCCCTCGGCGTAGATGGTGTCGAAGGCGAGCGAGGACTTGCCCGAGCCCGAGAGCCCCGTCAGGACGACGAGCTGGTCCCGGGGGAGCTCCACGTCGATGTTCTTGAGGTTGTGCTCGCGAGCACCACGCACCACGATCCGATCGCTGGCCATGGACCACCATTATGGTGGTCCGGCGGGCTCCTTGCCAACTCTCAGGAGGCCCCGGCCGCCGCGCGTCGTAACACCTTCACGACCAGCCACGCCGCCGGCGCCGCCGCCAGGACCGGGACCTCTCGCAGCGAGGCCGCCGGGCCCGGCAGGCGCGCCCCGAGCGCCACGAGCCCCGCGAAAACAGCCGCCCCCGCGACTCCGCCGACGACCGACGCCGGCCACGGCCCGATCCGGGCGCCCTCGGCCCCCGCGAGGCGGGGCGCCGCGACGGCCGCGCCGGCCAGGCCGAGTCCCGCAGCCAGCGGTGTCCACGGGTCCACCGCCGGCACCGTGGCAGCGATCGCGGCGGTCACCAGCGTCAGCGTCCACAGGGTCGGCCGGTGCGCGCCTGCCGCCGCGCCGACTCGCTCGCACAGCCCGGCCGCGGCCGCGACGAACAGCGCGAGCAGCCCGAGCGCCACGAGGGCAGCGAGCGCGGCGGGCCACAGACCGTGCGCGGGCTGCGACGTGGCGCGCGGCAGCGAGAGCAGGGCCCCGGCCGGCGAGCCCGCCAGGCCGGCCTCGGGCGCGGCGAGCGTCGCGTAGACGCCCCACGACGCGGCGCCGAGCGAGAGCGCGAGCGGCAGCGCCGGCGCCGCGGCCATGCGCCGCTCGCCGGCGGGGACGAGCGCGCAGGCGCCGAGCGCCAGCGTCGCCAGCACGCCGAGCGCGGGAGTCGGCGACACGCGCGTCGCGGCGGCGGCCCACGCGGATCCGGACGCCGCCGCGCCCGGCACACGCTTGCCCGGCTCGAAGCGCAGCCGGCTGCCGGGCTCTGCCGTGAGCGTGTCGCCCGGCCGCACGCTGAGGGCGTCGCCCGCCGCCAGCCCCCAGTCGCGCACCACGCGGCGGGCGCCGTCCCGTTCGACCACGCGAAACGTGCCGGGTGTGACGGCAACGACGCGATGGGCCTCGTCGAAGGCGAGCGTCGCGTGCCGCACGAAGCGCTCGCCGTCCGTCACCCATGCGCTGCGGCCGCTGAACACGAGCGCCGGCCGCCCCGCGGCCTCACGCCAGGCGGCCCATGGCGTGATCCCCATCGCCGTGCCGGCGGCGACGAGCACGAGCAGCAGCGCGCCCCCGCCCGCCGCCAGCGCGAGGCCGCGCCAGCGCTCGGCGCCGGGCATCTGCGTGACGAGCAGCGCCAGCGCCGCCGCGAGCACCGAGCCCTGCCAGCGGCGTGCGCCGAGCAGCGTCGCGACGTCGGCGAGCACGGCGAGGTGCGCCCAGAGCAGGAGCGCGGAGACGGCGGCGGTGATGAGGAGCGTCACCGGATGTGCTGGCGTGGCCGCGCGCCGCGCCTGCAGCAGGGCCAGCAGCGGCGCCACGGCGGCGGCGAGCACGAGGAGCGGGGCGGCGGCGGCGCCCGCGGCGACGGCAGCGACGACGGCCGCCACGAGCGCGGGGCCCGGCCACGCCGCGAGCGCGCGCCAGGCGGTCATCGAGGCGCGCGCGACAGGGCGACGGTGACGGCGGCGGCGAGCGGCCCCACGAGCGCCGCGTACCACCAGAGCAGCGTGATGCCGGCGACGCGCAGGGCGCCCGGCGAGCCCGGCAGCACGCTCGCGAGCGGCGGGAGGAGGAGCAGGAGGATCAGCACGACCACCGCGATTCGCCGGCCGCGGTTCGCGGACATCTGCGGTGGATTATCGCACGGCGTCGCGGGTGAATCGGTATGCTGGTCGATGGCATCTCAACGATTAACTCTCGACGGGAGACGACGGAGCGCATGACCGATCCGATCCGGCGCGTGCTGATGATCACCGCCCACCCCGACGACTGCGAGTTCGGCGCGGGCGGCACGGTGGCGAAGTTCGTCAAAGAGGGCAAGGACGTCGCCCTCGTCGTCGTCACCAACGGCGACAAGGGCTCGAGCGACCGCACGATGACCTCGCCGAGGCTGGCCGAGATCCGGGCCGAGGAGCAGCGCAACGCCTCGCGCACGCTCGGCGTCGAGCAGGTCACGTTCCTCGGCTATCCCGACGGCGAGGTCGAGGACACGCGCCAGCTGCGGCTCGAGGTGTCGCGCGAGATCCGACGCTACCGGCCCGACATGGTCGTCTGCCAGAACCCACGGCGGACGTACAACCTCGGCGCCTCGCACCGCGACCACCGCATCGTCGGCGGCGTCGCGCTGGACTGCATCTATCCGCTCTCGCGCGATCACCTCGCCTTCCCCGAGCTGATGCCGGAGTTCGAGCCGCACAAGGTACGGGAGGTCTACGTCATGCAGTGGCAGGACCCGCACGTGATGGTGGACATCAGCGAGGTCATGGACCTCAAGATCAAGGCGCTCGCCTGCCACGCGAGCCAGTTCAAGGACTTCGCGGCGGTGGAAAAGCGCGTGCGCCAGCGCGGGGCCGAGCTGGGCAAGCCGGCGGGCTATGCGTACGCCGAGGCGTTCGACCGCATCGTCATGGCCTGAGCGTTCCGCGCGATGAAACCCGGCTGGCTCACCGCGCTCAGCATGGTGCTCTGCGGCACCGCGATCGCCGTCTACGCGCTGCTGCTGCGCGTGCCCGCGATCCGCAACCATCCCGAGGGGTACGTCGCGGTGTTCGCGATCGCCGCCACCATCGCCGGGCTCGCCGTCGCGCTGGGGCGGCGCTGGTACGCGTGGGCGGCGCTGGCCCTCGCGCTCGTGCTCTTCGCCGGCGGCGCCGCGTTCAACTTTGTGCTCGCGCGCATCCCGGACGCGCAGACCAATCTGCGCCTGGGCGAGCGCCCGCCCGACTTCACGCTGCCCGACGCCGGCGGTCGTCCCGTGTCGCTCGCCGACTATCGTGGCACGAAGCCGGTGGTGCTGGTCTTCTACCGCGGCTACTGGTGACCCTTCTGCGTGGCGGAGCTCCAAGGGCTTGGAGCCGCGTTGTCGGAAGCCGAGAAGGCCGGCGTCGAGATCGTCGCCGTCTCGCCCGATCCCAACGAGCGCAGCCACGAGATGGCGCAGCGCCTGCGCCTCGGCTACCGCTTCGTCGCGGATCCCGATCTCGCCGTGACCCGACGCTACGGGCTGGTGCACGCGCGGGGCGGGCAGCAGGGCGAGGACGTGCCGCGGCCCACGACGGTCGTGCTCGACCGCGACGGCGTCGTGCGCTGGCTCTGGGTGAGCGACAACTTCCAGGTGCGGCCCGATCCCAACGACGTGCTCCGTGCGGTGCGGGCGCTCTAGGCCCGCGGAGGCTTCAGAGTGGCGAGCGTCAGCGTGCGCTATATCGTCAGTGACGTCGAGGCCGCGATCGCGTTCTATTCCGGCCAGCTCGGATTTCGCGTCGAGTTCCACCCGGGTCCCGGCTTCGCGATGCTCTCGCGCGGCGGCCTGCGCCTGCTCCTGAGCACGCCGGGCGGCGGCGGCGGAGCGGGCCAGGCGATGCCCGACGGCCGCAAGCCCGAGCCGGGCGGCTGGAACCGCATCCAGCTCGAGGTCGTGGACCTGGGGCGCGAGGTCGAGCGACTGCGGACGGCGGGCGCTCGATTCCGCAACGAGATCGTCGTGGGCAACGGCGGTAAGCAAATCCTGATAGAGGATCCCGCCGGCAACCTCGTCGAGCTGTTCGAGCCGGCGCCGAAGCGGTCGCGATGACCGAGCGTGAGCTGACGGTCGCGCGACTCGCCGCCACGCCGACGCTGCTGCGCGAGATGGCGCGCGACGGCGCGGGCGAGGCGTGGACGCCGCCCAAGCCCGGCGAGTGGTCGATCGGCGAGGTCGTGCGTCACCTCGTCGAGGGCGACCGCGACACCTTCGTGCCGCGCCTGCGCCGCATGCTGGCGGAGTCGCGTCCCGTCTTCGACAAGGGGCGGCGTACCGACGGCGATCGCGCCGACCTCGCGACACTGCTCGACGCGTTCGCCGCCGCGCGGCGGCAGGCGGTGGCGCTGCTCGGCGGGCTGGACGACGCCGGCTGGCGCCGCGAGGGCGTGAGCCCGAGCCGCGGCCCGCTCACGGTGGCGACGTACGCGGCGACGATGGACGCGCACGACACCGAGCACCTGCGGCAGATCCAGGACGTGCGCGCGACGCTCGGGCTGACACCGAAGCGCTGCGAGGCGCGCGTGGCGCTCACGATCTCGCAGCTGCTCGCAGCCCTGGCCACCACGCCCGACCGCGTGGCCGAGCAGGCCGCCGGGCTCGACGCGACGACGCTCGTCGCGCGCCCGGAGCCCGGCGAGTGGTCCATGAAGGAAGTCCTCGCGCACCTCATGGAGCTGGACAGCCGGCTCTTCCTGCCGCGCTTCAGGCTCATGGCGACCGAAGAGCGCCCGCGCTTCGAGGCGTTCGATCCGATCGCGTGGGGCCGCGAGCGCGATCGGCGCCAGGGCCGCTTCGAGGACGACCTCGCGACCTTTCGCCGCGCCCGCGCCGAGACGCTGGCCTACCTCGCCACGCTGCCGCCCGGCGCCGGCGAGCGCCCGGGCCTCTCCGGCCACTTCGGCCCGCTCACCCTCGCGCACTACGCGACGCACATGGCCGACCACGACCTCGAGCACCTCGCCCAGATGCGCGCCTGCCGCGCGGTCGTCACCGCGCGTGGCAGTGCGAGCTGAGCCGGTGCCTCCGGCGAAGCGAGCGGTGAAATGATCGAACCTGGGCGTGAGCTGCCGGCGAGCGCGCGCCGCGTCGCCGACGCGCTGGCGGCGGCCGGCGTGAGAACGACGATCGTCGTGCTCGAGCACGCGGCGCGCACGTCCGCCGAGGCGGCCGCCGCCGTCGGCTGCGACGTCGGGCAGATCGTGAAGTCCCTCGTGTTCCGGCTGCGCGAGAGCAGCCTGCCGCTGCTCGTGCTCACCAGCGGCGCCAACCGCGTGGACGAGGCGAAGCTGGGCGCGCTCCTCGGGGAATCCGTCGGCCGGGCCGACGCGGATTTCGTGCGCGCGCACACCGGCTTCGCGATCGGCGGCGTGGCGCCTCTCGCGCATCCCGCGCCGCTCACCACGCTCATCGACGAAGCCCTGCTCAAGTGGGAGGCGATCTGGGCGGCGGGCGGGCATCCCCACACGGTGTTCCGTCTCACGCCGGACGAGCTCGTCCGCATCGCCGGCGGCCGCGTCGTCGCCGTTTCTTGACTTTTTCTCAGGCTCGCCTCGGACGGTGGGGCCCAGCCCGTCGCGATAACGCAATGCGTTTCGTCTGCGGGCGCGGTGCGCGAACCGGCGATAGAATACGCGGGATGATGCGCCGGCCAGCGACGCTGCTGATCGTGTGCGCGCTGCTGCTGACGTCCACCGCGGCGCTCGGCCGCGCGCCCGTCGTCCCCCCGACCGCCTCGGACCTCCGCGCGATTGTAGAAACGCTCACGACCCGCGAGATGGACGGCCGCCGCGCGGGTACGCCTGGCGGCGACCGCGCCACCGAGCGCCTCGCCGCGTGGCTGGGCGCCGCCGGCTTGCGGCCCGGCGGCGACTCGGGGACGTTTTTACAATCGTTCACCCTGGCGCCGGGCCGCCGTCTCGGCGCGGGCAGCGCGCTCGAGGTGGGTGGCCGCACCGTGAAGGCCGGCGTCGACTGGACGCCTCACGGCGGCTCGCGGCGCGGCGAGGTGACGGGGGCGCTCGCCTTCGCCGACGACGATTGGAGCGGCGATCTGCGGGACAAGATCGTCGTCGCGACAGCGCGCGGCTCGCGACTCGAGACGCTGATTCTCGCCCGCCAGCGCGGCGCCGCCGCGCTGCTGCTCGTCGCCGATCCACTCCCCACGCTCGACGCGACGGCCGCGCCGGTGGACATCGCGTCCGGCGCGCTCACGCGCGCGGCGGCCGAGGCGCTGCGCGCGGCACCGACCGGGACGACGGCGCGCCTCGCCGTCGACCTGGCGCCCGCGGACCTTCGCGCGGCCAACGTCATCGGCGTGCTGCCCGGCGCCGATCCCGTGCTCGCCGGCGAGACGATCGTGCTCGGCGCCCACTGGGATCATCTCGGCTCCTCGGGCGGCGCCACCTACCACGGCGCCGACGACAACGCGTCGGGCACGGCCGTCGTCGTCGGCCTCGCCCGCGCCTTCGCCGCCGCCGGCGGCGCGCGCCGCACACTCGTGTTCGTGCTCTTCGGCGCCGAGGAGGTCGGGTTGATCGGCTCCGGCCACTACGTGCGCCACGCCGCGCTGCCGCTCGGGCAGACGGCGGCCATGCTGAACTTCGACATGGTCGGGCGTATGCGCGACGGCACGCTGACGATCGGCGGCGTCGACTCCGGCGACCGGCTGCGCGCCGCCACCGCCGACGCCGCGCGCGCCGCCGGCGTGAACGCCGACCTGCGCGGCACGCCCTTTTCGCCCTCCGACCACACGCGCTTCTACGCCGCCGGCACGCCCGTCCTCTTCCTCCACACCGGCGGTCACGACGACTATCACCGGCCGGGCGACACCGCCGACAAGCTCAACGTCGACGGGATGGCGCGGGTGGCGGCGATCGGCGCGTCCATCGTGACCGCGCTCGACGACGGCGCGCGGCCCGTCTATGCGAAGCTGACGCCGCCGGCGCGGCGGCGCGGCGGCACGGGCAGCGCCGCGTTTCTCGGCGTCGGCGGCGACGGCCACGGCGGCGACGGGGCCCGGCTGGCCCACGTGATGCCCGGCAGCGCGGCCGAGCGCGCGGGCCTGCGCGACGGCGACGTGCTCGTGCGCGTGGACGGCGTGTCGGTCGACGGCTTCGAGGCGCTGCGCACCGCGATCCGCGCGCGGCAGCCCGGCGACACGGTGCGGCTGGTGTACCTGCGCGACGGTCGGGACCACGAGACTTCCGCGACGCTCGAGAGGAGCCAGGAATGAGCCTCGACCCGAAGGGAGCAACCACGCTCATCGACGTGATGCGGCGCCGCGCGGCGTTGACGCCCCAGGCGCAGTACTTCTCGCTCTTCGACGACACGGTGACCTACGCCCGGCTCTGGGCCCAGAGCGGGCGCTACGCGGCCGGCCTCGCGGCCGCCGGCGTGCGGCCGGGCGACAAGGTGTGCCTCATCTATCCGACGTGCGCGGAGTTCTTCTACACGTTCTTCGGGGCCGTGCGCCTCGGCGCCATTCCCGTCCCGCTCTACCCGACGCTCGGCGTCGAGGCGACCGGCGGCATCTTCCGCGATGCCAGAGCGGTGGCGGTGGCCACGATCGGCTGGTTCCGCAAGGGCGTGGACGAGAGCGTCGCCCTCGCGCCGAACGTCCGCATGGTGCTCGAGCCCAACGAGCTGGATTCCGACGCTCCGCCGCCGCCCGATCACCCGACGCAACCGAACGACCTGTGCTTTCTGCAGTACACGTCGGGCTCGACGGGCCGGCCGCGCGGCGTCGTGCTCACGCACGCGAACGTCGTCGAGACGACGAAGTTCATGTCGGAGGCGGCCGGGCTCAGCGCCGACGATCGCGTCGTGTCGTGGCTGCCGCTGTACCACGACATGGGGCTGATCGGCTGCGCGTTCACGCCGCCGCTCACGGCCACGCCGATCTGGCTGCTGCCGCCGGATCTCAGGAATCCGCGGCCGTGGCTCGAAATGATCACGAAGGTGCGCGCGACCTTCACCGTCTCGCCGGACTTCGGCTACCGCAACTGCGTGCGCAACGTGCACGACGTCTCGGAGTTCGATCTCTCCTCGCTGAAGGCGGCGCTCTCGGGCGCCGAGCCCGTGCGGACCTCCACCATCGACGCCTTCGAGTCGCACTTCGGGGTCAAGCGCGTCATCCTGCCGTGCTACGGCCTCGCGGAGGCGACGCTGGCCGTCGCCATCTGGCCGCGCGGCGTGCCGCTGCGCTACGACGCGTCGGGCCGCTGGCTCTCCGTCGGCCAGCCCTGCCGCGGCGTCTCCCTGCGCATCTCCGAGCCGATGCGCGAGGGCGGGTCCGTCGCGCTGGTGGACCTGCCGCCGGACACCGAGGGTGAGATCTGCGTGAAGAGCCCGGGCGTGATGCAGAGCTACTACAACAACCCGGAGGCGACGGCCAGAGTGCTCACGCCCGATGGCTGGCTGCGCACAGGCGACCTCGGCTTCGTCGACGCCGAGGGCTACCTCTATATCACCGGCCGGCTCAAGGACATCATCATCCTCGGCGGCGAGAACATCGTGCCGGCCGACGTCGAGGAGATCGTCGACCACGTGCCGGGCGTGCGCTATTCAGCGGCGGTCGGCGTGGACAGCGAGCGCACCGGGACCCAGCGGCTCTACGTGGTGGCCGAGCTGCGCGACGCGGCCGCCGCCGCCGGCCAGACGCTGGTGCGCGAGATCGTGCAGCGCGTGCACCGCGGCCGGGGCCACCGTCCCGCGCGCGTGCTGCTCGTGCCGCCGTCCACGATTCCCAAGACGTCGAGCGGCAAGATCCAGCGCTCGCGTCTCGTGCAGATGATCCAGGACGGCGAGCTCGCCAACCGCATCATTGAATAAGAGCGCCGGCACGGAACGCACGTGGGGGGCCCGCTAGCGATGCGTTTCGGGTGCCACCTGCCCGTCTACGGCCCGGCGGCGACGCGCGACACGCTCGTCGGCTTCGCACGTCGCGCGGAGGCGCTCGGCTACGACTCGCTGTGGGCGAGCGATCACGTGGTCCTGCCCTGGCGCATCGCCTCGCGCTATCCCTACAACGCCACCGGCGACTTCCCGCTGCCACCCGCCACCGACTTCCTCGAGCCGCTGACGGCGCTGGCCCTGGTGGCCGGTGTCACCGAGCGCGCCGCGCTCGGCACCACCGTGCTCGTCCTGCCGCACCGCCACCCGCTGCTCGCCGCCAAGATGCTGGCCACCCTGGATCACCTGGCGCCGGGCCGCGTGATCCTCGGCGCGGGCGTGGGCTGGATGCGCGAGGAGATCGAGGCCCTCGGCGCGCCCTTCGATCGGCGCGGGGCCTGGAGCGACGAGGCCATCCGTGTGATGCGCGCGTGCTGGCGCGACGAGCGGGTCGCGCACACCGGCGAGTTCTTCCGCTTCGACGCGCTCGCCTGCCGGCCCGCGCCGGCGCGCGGGAGCATTCCCATCTGGATCGGCGGCCACACCCCGCGCGCGCTGCGCCGCGTGGCCGAGCTGGGCGACGGCTGGCACGCGGCGTTCCCGACCGCCGCCGCGCTGAGGGAAGGGATCGGGCACCTGGGCGCGGCGTGCGCGAAGGCGGGCCGCGATCCCAAGACGCTGACGCTCAGCGCGCGGCTCGGGCTGCCCGGCAAGAAGCCGAGCGCCGAGCTGCTGGCCGAGGTCAAAGCGCTGCGCGACCTCGGCGTGGATCACGTGATCGTAGAGCCCGCCGCGCGCGATCTCGCCTCGATGAGCGCGGCCATCGAGCGGTTCGCCGCCGAAGTCCGCGCGAGACTCTAGATCTCGACGCCCAGCAGCCGCTTCGTCAGCAGCCCGAGCGCGTACGTCACGACGACGGCGATGCCGGTGATGATGACGTTCAGCACGATGCGGCGCCGCACGTTCATGCCGGAGATGAAGGCGACGATCGCGGAGACGGCGACGATCATCGTGCCGCCCGTCAGCACCGTCGGCAGGACGGTGCGCGCGCCGAAGAGCACCGGCAGCACGGGCACGACCGCGCCGACGAGGTAGCCGATACCCACGATGGCCGCGGCCACGAGCGGGCGCTGGCCGGCCTCGCTGGTCACCGGCTCGCCGAGGAACCGCTGGCGCGCGTCCTCGGTCTCGCGCAGCTCGGCCTCGGAGCCGGCGCCGATGTAGGCGCCGGCGGCCATGGAGAGCGCGCCGGCCACGCCGACCGTGAAGCCGGCGGTGACGACGGCGACCGAGCTGTTGAACGCCGCGAAGAAGCCGCTGACGGCGCCGAGGATCTCGACGAGGCCGTCGTTGAGCCCGAGGAAGAGGTTGCGGACCATCTCGGGGTTGACGCGCAGCTCGCCGCCGTCGGCGGTGACCACCATGTCCTCGTGCTTGAACTCGTCCTCGAGCACCTCGCGCACGGCGGCGCCCAGCGGGCCGTCGGCGTAGCGCTTCCACACCTCGAGATACTTGCGGACGCCGTGGACCTCGATCGCCTCGAGCACCACGTGGATGGCGGGCGCGCCAAAGAGCCGGCACACGGCGACGAGGAGGGCGAGCTTCAGCCGGCGACCGGCGTCGAGCGTCGCGAGCGACTCCAGCCCGAAGAATCTCTGCCAGAAGGCGACGTGGCGCGTCTCGATCGGGATGAGGGCGTCGAAGATGGGCTGCATGCGCGCCGGCGCGACGTCGCGCAGCGCGCGGTAGAGCGAGAGGTCGAAGATCTCGTCGAGGACGAGGCGGCGGCCGAGCCGCGTGTCGACGACGCCGGCCGCCATCGCGCCTACTGACTCTGGCGGGATTCGTTCACGGCAGCGTCCGGGGCGGTCGTCATCGAATTCCGCAAGACTCATTCGCTCCTTGACACTCGCCAGTGTACGACCGCACCCCGAACGTCTGAGGACTCTCCGAGCGCCGGCTTCGCCGGCGCAATCCGTCCTGGGGGGAGGCACGGAGGAGCGCGCCGCAGGCGCGCGACGACGGTCGGCCGGGGAGTCCGAGGGGGCGTCAGCCCCCTCGCTTAAGAACCGGCAAAGCCCCCCTCCGAGGCACTACAGCTTGCCGCCGCTCTTCTGCCAGTCCTCCAGGAACTTCTTGAGCCCGATGTCGGTGAGCGGGTGCTTGATCAGCTGCTGGAGCACGCTGAACGGCATGGTGGCCACGTGGGCGCCGGCCTTGGCGGCGTCGATCACGTGCAGCGGATTGCGGATGGACGCGGCGAGCACCTGCGTCTTGAAGCCCTGCACGCGGTAGATCTCGCAGATATCGCGGATGAGGTCCATGCCGACGGCGCCGATGTCGTCGAGCCGGCCGAGGAAGGGGCTGATGTAGTAGGCGCCGGCCTTGGCCGAGAGCAGCGCCTGCGTGGCCGAGAAGCAGAGCGTCTGGTTCACGCGGAGGCCCTTGCCCGTGAGGTACTTCACGGCCTTGAGCCCGTCGGCCGTGAGCGGGCACTTCACCACGACGTTGGGCGCGATCTGGGCCAGCTCCTGGCCTTCCTTGATCATTCCCTCGAAGTCGGTGGCGACCACCTCGAGGCTCACGTCTCCGGGCACGATCGAGCAGATCTCCTCGACGAGCGGGCGGAAGGGCTTCTTCTCCTTGGCCGCCAGCGACGGGTTCGTGGTGACGCCGTCGACGACGCCGAGCGCCACGCCCTCCTTGATCTCGTTCACGTTGGCCGTGTCGAGAAAGATCTTCACGAGGCCCCCCTTTCGATCGTCACGCGCGTCCCCGCGCGGACGTTCTTGAACACCGTCGCGTCGCCGCTCACGCGCCCCACCACGTTCACCGGGCTCGCCGGCCGGATCTCGTCGCCCCGGCTGGCCGGCGTCGGCCCGAAGAAGACGCAGAAGGCGTGACCCGGCGGCCAGTAGCCGAGGTCACCGAGCGCCACGACCTCCTTCGCCCGGTCCGCCTCGGCGCGCACCGGGATGCCGAAGTAGATCTCGTCGCCCCACGTCTCGGCCTTCGCTTCGATCGGCAGCGTGTCCCAGATCGCGCTGGCGGTCTTGGAGTCGTTCAGCTCGGCCGAGGCGGACACGTCTCCAGCAGTGATCCGGATCGCGCGGGCCATCGAACCGAGCCTAGGCTCCGGCTCGGATCGAAGTCAAGGCGAGACGGCCGATCATCGCACGTCGACCGCGTCGCCGCGGGCGAGTTGGGCCAGCACGGGCGCGAGCTCTTCGACGGTGAGGGCGGCATCGACGTGGTCCTCGCAGATCGCCGCGACGGGCATGTTGTGGAATCGCGCCTCGGCCGGACTCGGCACGAGGGACATCCCGCCGGCCTTCTTGATGGCGATCAGCCCCGACACGCCGTCTACGGTCCCGTCTTCGTAACGTTCTTCCTTCGCGACGAGCAGCTCCTGGACGGTGAACGTATGGCCGACGCGGCACTCGAAGACGAGATCGGACCGCTTGCCCTGCGTGTGGACGGCCAGCACCCCGCAACAGCCCGGGCACGATACGCCCGCGACGCTGGGCTCAGACGAGTCTCCGAGGCGCGGCGGCAGCGCGTACACGCGTCGAGTCATTGCAAAATTACGTGCTCGCGCTTTGGCTTGACTTCCTCTCGACCCGGGACGACACTGCGACCCAACTCCCCGAGGTGGGTCCGGAGATGGGTCCCGACATGGCGACCCCGTTCGACCCGCGAATGATCATCGGCGCCCTCCCGATGCCGGCGCTCTTGCTCGGCCTGGACGACACCGTGGTCGCCGCCAACCACCCGGGATTGGCCATGTTCGTGCGTGACGGTGCCCTGGTGATTGGCAGCAACTTCAAAGACGTCGTGACGGACACCTGGCGTTCGTCGCTCGCGCGGGCCCTGGCCGAGGCGAAGCGCACGGGCCGATCGGAGCGCGTCTCGGCCGGACTCGACGAGAGTGAGCCGGACGCGAGGCGCGGGAACGTCTGGGTCCTGCCGATGCTGGCCGACGACCGCCGGCTCGCCGGCATGCTGGTCGCCGCTCTCGACACACGCGAGTCGGATCGACTCTGGGCGGACGAGCTGCAGACGCTGAACGAGCAGCTCCAGCTCGCCAACGAGACCCTGCAGACGCAGCTGCAGGAGGTGCACGCCGCGCGCCGGGCGGACGACGAGCGCAACCAGTTCCTCGCGATGCTCGCGCACGAGCTGCGCAACCCGCTCGCCGGTATCGCGAGCGCGAGCTACGTGCTGCGCCAGCGCCTCGAGACCGGCGGCGACCGGACCGTCGAGCAGGCGCTGCGCGTGGTCGATCGGCAGGTGAAGCACCAGGCCCGGTTGCTCGACGATCTGCTCGACGTCTCACGTATGGTGCTCGGCAAGATCGCGTTGCGTCTCGAGTCGGTGGACCTGGTCGTCATCGTGCGTCAGGCGATCGAGGCCGCCAGCTTCGGCATCCACTCGCGCGCCCAGGCGCTGCGCGTGGAGCTGCCCGACGAGCCGGTCGTCGTCACGGGCGATGCGATCCGGCTGGAGCAGATCGTCACCAACCTGCTCGGCAACGCCGTGAAGTACACGCCGGCCGCCGGTCGGATCGACCTGAGGCTCTCGACCGCCGACGAGACCGCGGTCCTGAAGGTCAGCGACTCGGGCATGGGCATCGAGCCGGAATTGCTCGACAAGATCTTCGAGCTGTTCACGCAGGGCGACGTGACGCGCGCGCGCGCCGCCGGCGGCCTCGGCATCGGGCTCACCATCGCACGCGCGCTCGTGGAGCTGCACGGCGGGACGATCACAGCGCGCAGCGCAGGACGCGACCGCGGCGCGACGTTCGAGGTCCGGCTGCCTCGGCGCCAGGCGCCGGCGTCGGCTCCACCCGTGGCGGAACCCGAGCCCGCGCGCGCCGCTCGGCGGATCCTCGTCGTTGACGACAACCGCGACGTCCGCGAGCTCCTCCGCGTCGTCCTCGAGCTCCACGGCCACCGAGTCCAGGAGGCGATCGACGGGGTCCAGGCAGTGAAGCTCGCGGTGGAGTGGGTGCCCGACATCGCGTTGATCGACATCGGCCTGCCCGAGATCGACGGCTACGAGGTGGCGCGCCGGATCCGCCGGCGGCTCGGCGCCTCGGTCCGCCTCTTCGCGCTCACGGGCTACGGCGACGCCGAAGCCCACCGCCTCGCCGTCGAGGCGGGGTTCGACCAGCACCTCGTGAAGCCCGTCGACCCGAACGTGCTCGCACGCCTCATCGGCGCGGCATGATCAGCGGCACCTGGCGCCGCCGGCGCCCGGCTTCTCGCTCGGAGCCGCGATGCCGATCACGCCGATCAGCTCGCCGCCGCCCTCGTGCAGCGGCGCGAGCTTGACGACGGCCGTCCGCACCTCTCCCCCCGGCAGCGTGTAGGGCACGTCACGGACCTCGACAGGTACGCCGCGCTTCGACACGGTCTCCAGCGGCGTCCGTAGGATGCGCGTCGCATCGCCGAGCGGCAACGCCATGACGTCGCGGCCCGTGGCCTCCCCGGCGCGCAGCCCCCACATTCGCTCGGCCGCCTGGTTCCAGCTGGTCACGACGAGCGCGCGGTCGGTGACGAAGACGCTCTGCTCCATGCTGTTGAGCAGCCCCAGGTGGTAGGCATCGAGACGCTTGAGCTCGGACGATCGCGCCTCCAGCTGGGCGTTGAGCGTTCCCAGCTCCGCGTTCGCCACCTGCAGCTCCTCCACCGTCGTCTCCAGCTCTTCGTTGGTGGACTGCAGCTCCTCGTTCGTCGTCTCCAGCTCCTCGTTGGTGGACTGCAGCTCCTCGTTCGTCGTCTCCAGCTCCTCGTTGGTCGATTGCAGCTCCTCGATGGCGGTGGCGTGCTGCTCGGCGATGCGGGACATCTGCTCTTTCAGCCGCGCGTGCTCGGTGGCCTCCAGCGCGTAGACGAGGACGCCGACGAAGCGCGAGGCCTCGAAGAGCGGCGCGATGGTGATGTCCGTGTGGACGGCCTCGCCGTTGCGCCTCGTGAACATCACGTCGTCCATGCGGCTGGCCGCGTGCCGCGCCTTCACGTCCTCGATGCGCGCGCGGAGCCCCTCCACCCGGTAACTGATGTCGAGGTCCCGGAATTTCCGGGCAAGGGCATCGGCCGTCGGAATGTCGAGGAGCGCTTCCGCGCCGGGGTTCCAGCTGAGGATGGTGTCGTTCACGTCGATCACCACGACGGCCGCCGGCAGCGCGTCGAGCGCGCGCTGGACGCGTGCCGACGGCGCCGCCGCCTCCGCGAGGGCGTGCGGCGCCGACCCCGTCTCGGACAGCCCGGCGGCCGCGTGGCGCGAGGCGGTGGAGGTCCGCCTGAAGATGCGCCATTTCTGGTGCACCGGCGTGAACAGCCGCGAGCGCGCCAGGAGTGACTCCGAGCGGCCGAGGAAGAGGAACCCATCCTCGCGGATCGAGTAATGGAAGCGCGTGAGAATGCGGTCCTGCAGCTCGCCGGTGAAGTAGATGAGGGCGTTCCGGCAGACGAGCAGGTCGATGTGCGACAGCGGCGGCGCCTGCGTCAAGTTGTGGGAGCCGAAGATGCACCAGCGGCGGAACTCGCGCCGAAATCGATAGAGCTGGCCCTCGCGGGTGAAGTAACGGTCGACCAGGCGGTCGGGGACATCCTTGAGCTGCTCCGTCCGGTAGACGGCCTGGCGCGCGGCGGTCAGGGCCTCCTCGTCGACGTCGGTGCCGTAGATCTTGATCGTGTAGTTTTCGGCGGGGGCCCCCAGGCGCTCGGCCAGGAGGATGGCGATGGAGTACGCCTCCTCGCCGGACGAGCAGCCCGTGCTCCAGATCCGGAGGCTCCGCGAGTCTGCCGCGTCCTCCACGAGCCGTGGGACCACGTGCTCCGCCAGCACCTTCCAGGCCTCCGAGTCGCGGAAGAAGCCGGTCACGTTGATGAGGATCGTGTTGATGAGCGCGACGTGCTCGCCGGCGTTCTCGTCGAGCAGGCGGGAATAGGCCGAGACCGACTCCGCGCGCACCTGCGTCATGCGCGCACGGATTCGCCGGACGAGCGAGACTTCCTTGTACTCGCGGAGGTCGAAGTTGTACTGCGCGCTCAGCTTCTCGAGCAACTCGCGGAGGTCTTCGCCGAGCTCGGGCGCGCTCTGACCGATCGCGTCGTCGCCGTCGCTCATGTCTCATCTCCCGCCGGCGGCGCCACCAGGCTCGCCAGCGCAGGACCGATCTCCTCGAGCGGCAGCGTGAAGTCCACGCACCGGGTCGCGCGGGCCGCCTGCGGCATGCCCGCGTGCGCCGCGCTCGAGGGATCCTGCACGAGCGTGGTGCCGCCCTTGGCTTTGATGTCGCGGATCCCGTCGGCGCCGTCCACGCCGGAGCCGGAGAGCACCACCGCGATCGCGCGGTCGCCGTAGGCGTCGGCGACCGACTCGAAGAGCAGGTCGATCGACGGCCGACTGAAGTGCACGAGCTTCGTGTCGGTCAGCACGAGGCGCCCCGCCCGCACCACCAGGTGCATGGCCGGCTGCGCGATGTACACCGTCCCGCCCTCCATCTCCTCGCCGTCGACGGCCTGCTTGACGCGGAGCTTGCAGCGCCGTCCGAGCAGGCCTGCCAGCATGCTCTTGTGACGCGGGTCCATGTGCTGGACGATCAGCACGGGGACGGGAAAGTCCGCGGGCAGCGCGGCGGCCACGACATGCAGCGCCTCGACGCCCCCCGCCGACGCGCCGATGGCCACCACGTCGAACTGCGGGGCGACGTCGCGCCGTGCGGCCTCAGCAGACATCGCGCCCGCTCACCGTCGGGTTCGCGTCGCGCGCTTCACGCTCTCCCACGCGGTGAAGCATTCGCGGTGGAATCTCAGGATGAGGGTGTCCCGGGTCATGACGCCGGTCAGAGTAGCACCGTCCGGCGTCCATCGCGCGCCCATCGCGCGCCTTCAGGCGGCGCGCCGGTAAGCCTTCAGCGCCGCCTCCAGGCCCGCGGCGTCCGGCACCGCGCTCCAGCCCACGCCCTCCACCGACAGCGAGGCGGCGCACGTCGCGGCCTCCGCCGCGGCCCACGGATCGGCGTCATAGAGATAGCGCGCCAGGAACGTCGCCGCGAAGACGTCGCCGGCGCCCGTCGGGTCCACCTCGAGCGCGCGACGCGGACGCACCTCGTAGCGGTCGCCGTTGACGTAGAGCAGCGCGCCGAGCGACCCCGCGGTGACGACGGCGATCGGCACGCGCTGCACCCACTCCGTCATCGCGGACTCCTGCCCGCGCACGTCCGAAGCGCTCAAGAACAGCGCCTGCAGCGTGCGCAGCGCCCGCGTCGCGGCCTCCCAGCGCACCGTGCGCACGGCGCCGTCGCGCGCCAGCCCGCGGAGCCAGCCCTGGGCCTCGGCGGCCACCGACGCGTCGGCGAACGCCGCGGCCAGCCGCGCGTCCACCTCGTTCATCACCGGCGCCAGCAGCACCAGCCCCGCGTCACGCCAGTCCTCCGGCACGTCGGCCTCGCCGAGCGGCGCCGCCGCGCTCAGGACGCGGAGCGCCCGATCGCCGTCGGTCCACGCGTGCTCGAACACGGTCGTCGCAGGCGCGGGCACGGAGACGACCTCGATGCCCGGCGGCACGAGGTCGAGGGGGAAGTCGTCGGCGTGGCTCGTCAGGATGCCGGCCGAGAGCCCGAGGCGGTCGGCGGTGACCGCCGCGTAGAGCGCGGCGCCGCCCGGACGCACCTCGTCGCCGAAGCGGTCCAGCGTGACGTGGCCGATGGCGACGAAGTCGAGCGCGGACATGGGGGTCATTTTAAATGGGGGGCCCCGACATGGCCCCCCAAACCCCCCAGCCTTCGGAGCGTCCCGGCGGAGCCGTGACGCCGAAATAGGGCTTGACGGGATCGAACGATCGTACTATTTTTTGGCCATGCGAAAGGGCGAGCAGACCCGCGAGGCCATCCTGGTGCACGCGCTCCGCCTGGCCACGAAAGTCGGCTTCGAGGGGCTGACGATCGGCCGGCTCGCCGACGACCTCGAGCTGTCGAAGAGCGGGCTCTTCGCGCACTTCAAGTCGAAGGAGAATCTTCAGGTTCAGGTGCTGGAGATGGCCTCGCGACGCTTCATCGACGAGGTCATCAAGCCGGCGCTCGGGGCCCCGCGGGGCGAGCGGCGCGTCCGCGCGCTCTTCGAGCGCTGGATGCAGTGGGAGGCCTCGCCCAGCCTGCCCGGGGGCTGTCCCTTCATGGCCGCCTCGACCGAGCTCGACGACCGGCCCGGCCCGGCCCGCGACTTCGTCGTCAAGAGCCAGCGCGACTGGCTCGAGACGCTGGCGAACACCGCGCGCACCGCGATCCAGGAAGGCGACTTCGATCCGGACCTCGACTGCGAGCAGTTCGCCCACGACCTGAACGGCATCGCGCTCTCGTACAGCCAGGCCTCGCGTCTGCTCAAGGATCCCAAGGCGCGCGCGCGCGCCGACCGCGCGTTCGAGGCGCTCGTGCAGTCGGCGCGCTCGACCCGCACCACAGCCGGCGCCCGGCGCCGCTAGACCTGGAGGGCTCCCGTCATGACGGATCTGGAATTCGTGGCGATGCAAAATAGCACGTCCGTTCGGTCACCGGGCCTGCCGCTCGCCGCGCGGCTCGTGCGCCCGGCCTTTGCGGCGCTGAGCGTGCTGGCGCCGGCGCTCGCGGCGAGCGTGGCCGAGCGCGTCTTCCTGACGGCGCCGCGTCATCGCGCGCCGGAGCACGAGACAGCGGCGCTGGCCGGCGCGCGGCGGACGATCGTGCAGGTGGGCGGCTCTCCCGTCAGCGTGTGGACGTGGGGCCACGGTCCCGTCGTCCTGCTCGTCCACGGCTGGGGCGGCCGCGGGGCGCAGCTGGCGCGCTTCGTCGAGCCGCTGGTGGCGAGCGGCTGCTCGGTGGTCACGTTCGACGCGCCCGGGCATGGCGCCTCGCCGGAGCCGCGCTCCTCGATCGTCGCGTTCCTCACGGCGATCCAGGCGATCGATCGCACGCTCGGGCCCGTGCGCGGCGTCGTGGCGCACTCGATCGGGACGGTGGCGGCGGCCCGCGCGCTCTACGAAGGCCTCGGCGCTGACGCCGCGGTCTTCATCGCGCCGCCGGCGGACCTGGTGCTCCAGGCGCACACGATTCTGGAAGCGCTCGGCTTCGGACGGCGCGCGCGCGAGCTGATGCAGGAGCGGATCGAGCGGCGGCTCGGCCTCGCGTGGTCGGCGCTGGACCTGCGCGGCTACGCGCCGGCCATGCGGGTGCCGCTGCTGGTCGTGCACGACCGCGACGACGCCGAGGTGCCGTGGCAGGACGGCGCGATCATCGCGCGGATCTGGCCGGGCGCGGTGTTCTCCACCACGGGCGGGCTCGGCCATCGCCGGATCCTGTGTGATCCGTGCGTGGTGCGCGGGGTGACGGCCTTCGTCGCGGAGCGCGTGCTCTCCGGCGCGTCCGCGTGCGGGCGGGAGGAGGGTACGGTTTCGGCGGTGGCGTGACGCCGGAGGGCGGGGCGAGGCGCGCGGCCGGCCTCACACCATCGTGAGGCCGCCGGAGACGGACAGCGTCTGCCCGGTGATGAAGCCGGCGTCGTCGGAGGCGAGGAAGACCACGGCCGGGGCGACGTCGTCCGGCACGCCGAGCCGGCCCCACGGGATCACCCGCTTGAGGCTCTCGGCGAGCCTGGGGCTCTTCTCGGCGAACTCCTTCTGGAACAGCGGCGTGTCCGAGGGGCCGGGGCACACGCAGTTGACGTTGATGTGGTGGCGGGCGACCTCGCGCGCGACGGTCTTGGTGAACGCGATGAGCCCGCCCTTGGCCGCGGAGTAGACGGCCTCGCCCGTCGAGCCGACGCGGCCGGCGTCGGAGGCGATGGTGACGATCTTGCCGTACTCGGCCTTGATCATGTGGCGCAGCGCCGCGCGCGTGCACGCGAGCGGGCCACGCAGGTTGATCGCGAGGATCGTGTCCCAGAACTCCGGCGTGGTCTCCACGAACGGCATCGGCTTGTCCCAGCCCGCGCAGTTCACGAGCACGTGCAGCCCGCCCCAGTGGGCGACGACGCCGTCGATCGACGAGTCGACGGCGGTGGTGTCGGTGACGTCGAGGGGCTGGGCCACGGCGACGCCGCCGGCGGCCTGGATGTCCGCCGCCACCCGTCGCGCGCCGTGGGCGTTGACGTCGGCCACCGCCACCCGCGCGCCCTCGCGCGCGAGCGCCAGCGCGATGGCGCGGCCGATGCCGCTCGCGCCTCCCGTGACGAACGCCGCGCGGTCCTTCAGCTTCACCGCACGATCGCCTTGGCGATGATGTCCTTCATGATCTCGCTGGTGCCGCCGCCGATGGTCATCAGCCGTGCGTCGCGCGCGAACCGCTCCACCGGGTACTCGCGCATGTAGCCGTAGCCGCCGTGCAGCTGCACGCAGCCGTAGGCGACGCGGTTGACCATCTCGGCGGTGAAGAGCTTGACCATCGAGACCTCGCGCACGGCGTCCTCCCCCGCCGCGTACTTCTGCCACGCGGCGTAGGTGAGCCAGCGCCCCGCCTCGATGTCGGTCGCCATCTCCGCGAGCTTGTGGCGGACGGCCTGCTTGTCCGACAGCGGCCCGCCGAAGGCCTGGCGCTCGCGCACGTAGGCGATGGTGTCCTCGAGGGCGCGGTCGGCCATGGCGAACGCGTGCAGCCCCGCCACCAGCCGCTCGCGCTGGAACACGCGCATGACCTCGTAGAACCCGACGCCCTCGCGGCCGAGCAGGTTCTCCGCCGGCACGCGCATGTCCTGAAACGACAGCTCGGCGGTGTCCGAGGCGCGCATGCCCATCTTGTCCAGCGTGCGGCTGACGCCGAAGCCCGGCGTCTCGCGCTCGACCAGGAACATCGAGATGCCGCGGTGGCGCCGGTCGTCGCTGCCCGACTCGACGCGCGCGGCGAGGAAGTAGAGGTCGGCCATCGCGCCGTTGGTGATGAACATCTTGGCGCCGTTGATGACGTAGTGGTTGCCGTCCCTCACGGCCCGCGTGCGGATGGCCGCCACGTCGCTGCCGCCGCCGGGCTCGGTGACCGCGATGGCCGTCAGCTTCTCACCGCGGCAGATCGCGGGCAGGTACGTCTCCTTGAGCGCCTCGCTGCCCGTCCAGTAGAGGTGGGGCGAGGCCATGTCGCAGTGGACGCCGACGGCCATCGCGAAGGAGCCGGAGCGCGAGCGCGCGCATTCCTCGTGCAGGACGGCCGTCATCATGACGTCGGCGCCGGCGCCGCCGTACCGCTCGTCGTACTCGAGGCCGAGGAAGCCCAGCTCGCCCATGCGGCGGAAGATCGCCTTTGGCATGCGACCGGCCGTCTCCCACGCCTCCACATGCGGCATCACTTCCTTCTCGACGAAGGACCGCACCGTCGCGCGGAACATGTCGTGCTGCTCGTCGAAGACCTTCACTCGCTATACCCGTTTCAGGCTGACAGCGTCTCGAAGTGGAAAGACTGTTGTCATCTCACCGTCTCCTACTAAGCAGCGTCGCGCTTCGAGCGCCGGCTTTGCCGGCGCAATCGAGATTTGGGGGAGGCATCGGAGGGGGCCGTCGCGCCGAAGGCGCGCCTGTGAGGCGCCCCCTCCGACGAAAACATGTCGTGCTGCTCGTCGAAGACCTTCACGCGCGCCTCCTTCGGGTGCTCCGACTATACAATGGGCCGGCGTGGCCCGAGAGCGCTCGCTGGTCCTGCCGGTGCTGCTGACGGCGATCGTCGGTCTCGGCGCGCTGTCGATCGACATGTTCCTGCCGTCGCTGCCGGCCATGACGCTCGCCTTCGGCTCCGACGCGGCCACCGCGCAGCTGACGGTCACCCTCTTCCTCGCCGGCCTCGCGGCGGCGCAGCTCGTCTGGGGCCCGCTCTCCGACCGCCTCGGCCGTCGCCGCGTGCTGCTGGCGGGCCTGGCCGTGTACGCGACCGCGGGCACGGCGTGTGCATTCGCACCGAGCATGAGCCTGCTGATCGCCGCGCGGGTCGTGCAGGCGCTCGGCGCGGGCAGCGGCCCGGTGATCGCGCGCGCGGTCGTGCGCGACCTCTACGAGCCCGAGCGCGCGGCGCGAGTGCTGGCGGCGATGGGCACCGCTCAGGCGCTCACGCCGATCCTGGCGCCGATCATCGGCGGCTGGGTGCACGTGCTCGCGGGCTGGCGCGCCGTCTTCGTCGTGCTCGGCGCCTTCGGCTCCGCGTTCCTGCTCACGGCGTGGCGCATCGTGCCCGAGACCAACGTCTACGCCGGCGCGCGCGCCGCCGAGCCGGGTGGCCGCGTGGCCGCGCTGCTGCGCCATCCGCGCTACGCCGCATACGTGGCGGCCGCCGCGCTGATGTTCAGCGGTCAGTTCGCGTTCATCACGGGCTCGTCGTTCGCGCTCATCACGATCCTCGGCGTGTCGCCCACCGAGTACGGCCTCTGCTTCGGCGCCGTGGCCGTCGGGCTCATGGCCGGCAACGTCGTCTCGGTGCGCGTCGGGCCGCGCCTGGGCATCGACACCATGATCCGCGGCGGGACGGTCATCGGCGCCGCCGCGGGCGTCGTGATGGCCGCGCTCGCGTGGGCGGGCCTGGCGTCGGTCGCGACGGTGATCGCGCCGATGTTCTGCTACGCCTTCGGCCTCGGCTGGGTCCTGCCCAACGCGATGGCGGGCGCCATCGGTCCCTTCCCGCGGATGGCGGGGCTGGCGGCGGCGGGCGCCGGCTTCGTGCAGCTGACCGGCTCGGCGCTCTACGCCATCGCCGTCAGCCGCACCTACGACGGCACGCTGCGCCCGATGACGACGGCGGTGGCGACGGCGGGCATCGCCGCCTTCGTGACGTTTGCGTTGCTGCTGCGGCGCCGCGTCGTGCGAGACCATACGGAGAGGAGGGCTTCATGAGCCGGATCGCCCCCGTGCCTCCGCAGCTCGCCCCGCCCGACGTCCGCGCCGCCTACGAGCGCGCTGAAGAAGTTCGGACGGCTGCCCTCCCCATCGCCGTCACCGCGCACCATCCCGAGGTGTTCGCCCCGTACATGGGATTCGAGCGCGCATTCGGCCGGGCCTCGAAGATGGACGCGCGGCTGACCACGCTGGCGGCGGTCAAGGTCGCCTCGCTCGTCGGCTGTCCGTTCTGAATGGACATCGGCTCTGCCGTCGGCAGAGCGGCCGGGGTGACCGAGGCGCAGCTGCGCGCGCTGGCCGATACCGCACGAGCTCGCGGTTCTCCGAGCTCGAGCGGCTCGTCCTGGACTACGCGGTGGCGATGACGGCGACGCCCGTGGACGTGCCGGAGGCGACGTTCACGGCGCTGCGCCGGCACTTCAACGACGAGCAGATGATCGAGCTGACGGCGACCATCGCCTGGGAAAACTACCGCGCGCGCTTCGACCACGCGCTGGCGATCGAGGCGCAAGGGTTCTCGGAGGGCGCCTACTGCGTGCTGCCGGAGCGGCCGAAGCGCCCGGGGTAGCGGAGCGACGTCGAGCGCTTCAGCTCGAAGCGGATGATGCGCGGCTCGAAGCCGAGGCCTCGAAACATCGCGTGGGCGTCGGTGTTGAAGGCCCACGAGAACAGCTCGACGTCGGCGATCCCGCGAGCGCGCGCCTCGTCGAGCGCGGCGGCCATGAGCGCGCGGCCGACGCCACGGCGGCGCCGCGCCGGATCAACGGCGATCTGATCGATCTCGCACCATCGGCGCGCGCGGCGGAACGGGTTCTCGGGGCGCTCCTCGAAGAAGGCGAGCACGAATCCGATCGGGACGGCGCCCTCCTCCGCGATCCACGCGGCCGTCGTCGGCTTCCCCAGGAGCGTCCCGAACCAGGCGGTCACCTCGTCGAGGCGCGTCGGCCGGAAGTAGTCCGGGCGCCGCGCCAGGTGCGTCTCGTGGACGAACCGGTTCAGCGCCGCGAGGGCGCTGGCGTCGCCGACGACGGCCACGCGGACGATCACGCGGCTACTTCACGTCGGTCTTCGACTTCCACTTCACGAGCGCCGGATCGACCTCCTCGAGGATCTTCGTGTAGAAGACCTGCTCGGCCGGGAACTTCTGCTTGATCCGATCGAGCGAGTAGAGGAAGTCGACGAAGTCGTTCATCCCCTTGACGATGTTGGGGTTCATCTCCATCGAGTAGACGTTGTAGGTCATGATCTCGCGCGCGAGGTCCTTGTCCAGCTTCATCTCACGCGCGACGATCTCGATGGCGGCGTTGCGGTCGTTGTTGATGGCGTCGGTGGCCTTGCGCGTGGCCCGCAGGACGGCCTTGAGCGTGTTCGGATTCTCCTTGAGCATCTTGCCGCTCGCCACGACGCCGGCGTGCACCTGGACCCAGTCCACCGGGCCTTCCTTCCCTGGAATGTAGCTGCGGCTGCCGGTGAAGTAGAGCTTGCCACCCGCCTCCTTGACGGCGCGGAACGTCCACGGCGCCCACGCGGCCATCGCGTCGATGTCGCCCTTCGCGAGGGCGGTGATGGCGTCCGGCGGCGAGAGGTTCACGAACTGGATCCTGTTGAAGTCCACGCCGTTCGCCTGGGCCATGTGCTGGATGGCCATGGTGACCGAGGCGCCCTTCGGCATGCCGATCTTCAGCTTCTCGAGGTCCTTCGGGCTCTTGACGATCTCCTGCGCCTTCTTGCCGAGGACCACCTGCTGCACGCCGGCGATGTCGCTCTGCGGCGCGATGTTGTAGATCGTCTGGCCGGAGGCGGCGATGGGCACGACCATGGTGGCCGTCGCCGTCCCGAGGTGGATGTTGCCGGCGCCCCACATGCTCGGCAGGTCGGTGCCCGCGATGTACCAGCGGATGTTGACCTTGAGGCCTTCCTGCTTGAAGTAGCCGAGCTGGTCGGCGACGGCGAACTGCGCCGACATCTGCGGATCGCGCACGAGCCAGGCGTCGACCTCCGCCAGCTCGGGCTTCTGCGCGAGGGCGTCGGCGGTGGCGCCGAGCGCGACGACGAGAGTCAGGACGGCGATCAGGACACGCATGAGCGACTCCTTTCCGGTTTTCCGGAATTCACGAGGTCGCGCCAGCCTCGCGCCAGCGGAACAGCCGCCGCTCGGTCGCGAGCAGGAGCGCGTTGACGATGGATCCGAGGAGCCCGAGCACGAGGGCTCCCATGACGATCTGCGCCGGGACGAAGAAGGTGCGGCCCTCCATGATCAGGTGGCCGAGCCCGGCGTCGGCGCCCATGAACTCGGCGCCGACGATCACGAACAGCGCGAGGGCGAAGCCCAGCCGCAGCGCCACGATGATGCCGGGCAGCGCGGCGGGCAGGATGACGCGCCGGATGAGGTCGAGGTGGCCGGCGCCGAGGCTGGCGGCGGCGCGCAGCAGCGTCACGTCGACGCGGAGGACGGCGGCGGCGATGGCGACGAACATCGGAAAGAACGTGGTGTAGCCGATGAACGCGACCTTGGAGCCCTCGCCCAGCCCGAACCAGACGAGGAACATCGGCAGGAAGGCCAGGGGCGGGATCGGACGCACGAACTCGATGATCGGCTCCACCATCAGCCGCACCGGAACGCACATCGCGGCCAGCAGCCCGAGGGCGAGCGCGGCCACCGCGGCGAGGCCGAAGCCGACGGCGACGCGTGCGAGGGACGTGGCGACGTGCCGGGGCAGGCTGCCATCGCGCACCGTCTCGGCGAAGACCGTCGCGACCTCGCCCGGAGTCGGCAGGAGCGCGGGGGCCATCACGCCGAGCATCCGGTTGCCGTACGAGACGGCGGCCCACACGACCAGCACGCCGACGAGCGCGAGGATCCGGGTGCGGCTCACTCGTGCACCTTGGCGACTTCTTCCTTCACCACGCGCGTGATCTCGCTCTCGTAGTGGGTGAACTCGGGCGCGAAACGATCGCGCACCTCCGGCAGCTTGATCGTGAACACCTGCTTGATCCGGCCGGGCGCGGAGGTCATCACGATCACGCGATCGGCGAGGTAGACGGCCTCGCGGATGGAGTGCGTGACGAACAGCACCGTCTTGTGCTCCACGCGCTGGATGCGCCCCAGCTCGTCCTGGAGCACCTCGCGCGTCTGCGCGTCGAGCGCACCGAACGGCTCGTCCATCAGGATGATCTCGGGGCTGTTGGCCAGCGCGCGCGCGATGGCCACGCGCTGCTTCATGCCGCCCGAGAGCTGCACCGGGTACTTCTCGGCGTGCGCGGCCAGGCCCACCAGCTCGAGGTAGCGCGCCACGATGCCGCGCCGCTCCGCGGCCGGCGCGCCTTTCAGCCTGAGGCCGAACTCCACGTTGCCGACCACCGTCAGCCACGGGAAGAGCACGTACTCCTGGAACACCACGCCGCGGTCGGCGCCGGGGCCGGTCACCGGGCGCTCGTCGACCCGTACCTCGCCCGCCGTCGGACGCAGGAAGCCGGCGACGATGTTCAGCAGCGTCGACTTGCCGCAGCCCGACGGGCCGAGGAGACAGACGAACTCGTGCGCGGCGACCTCCAGGTCGACGTCGAGGAGCGCGGGCGTCTCGCGGCCCTGGGCGACGAACGTCCGCGACAGGCCGCGCACGCGGATCTTCATGCTAGCGCGGGTGCTGCCAGCGCAGCACGCGCCGCTCCAGCACGCGCACCAGCCCGTTGCCGGCGTAGCCGAGGAGGCCGAGCAGCAGCGCGGCGCCGAGCATCTGCGGCACCAGGAAGAAGTTGCGCCCGTCGTTGATGAGATACCCGAGCCCGTTCTCGGCGCCGACGAACTCCGAGATGACGATGACGAAGAACGAGAGCGCCACGCCCAGGCGCAGGCCGGTCAGCACGTCGGGCAGCGCGGCGGGCAGGATCACGCGGAAGAACAGGTGGCGCGGCCGCGCGCCCAGGCTCTGTGCCGCGCGCAGCAGCCGGCCGTCGATCTGGGCGACGCCGTGCACGGTGGTCACGAACATCGGAAAGAACGTCGCGTAGGTGATGAAGCCGACCTTCGAGCCCTCGCCGATGCCGACCCAGACGATGAACAGCGGCAGCATCGCGAGCGGCGGGATCGGCCGCAGCAGCTCGACGACCGGCTCGACGACGTTGCGCACCGCGCGCACCTGGCCGGCGAGCAGCCCGAGCGCCAGCGCGAGCACGGCGCCCGCCGAGAAGCCGACGGCCACGCGCTCGAGCGTGGCGGCGACGTGCACCCAGAGCTGGCCCTTGCGCGCCAGCTCGAGCAGGGCGCCGATCACCACCCACGGGGCCGGCAGGAACAAGGGATTGAAGGGCTTCGTCAGCTCGACGAGGCCGCCGGCGACGCTCCACAGGGCGAGGAACACCGCGAGCGAGGCCAGACGCCAGCGTAGCGCGTCCCGGCGCGAGCGCGACGCGCCGCGCAGGCCCCACTCCATCATCTCCGGCACGCTGCTGAGGAACACGGCGGCCAATCCTCTACTAGCCGCGTGGAGCCTGTCAATGTGCCCGCCCCGCGGGCAGAGCGCGATGGCGTCGCCGGCGGTATGATCGCCGCCGAGGAGACCATACATGGCCACATCCGTAGGCTTCATCGGCGTCGGCAACATGGGCAATCCGATGGCGGGCAACGTGCTGAAGGCCTTTCCCCTCACCGTGTTCGACAAGAACCCCAACGCCATGAGCAACCTGATCGCCGCCGGCGCGCAGAAGGCCGGCTCACACCAGGAAGTGCTCGAGCGGGCGGAGATCGTGATGACGTGCCTGCCGGCGTCGCCCGACGTGGAGGCGCTCTATCTCGACGCCGGCGGCCTCGTCGAGCGCGCAAAGCCGGGGACGATCCTCATCGACCTCAGCAGCGTGCTGCCGTCCACGCCCCGCAAGATCGAGCCGCGCGCCAAGCAGCGCGGCGTGCATTTCCTGGAAGCGCCGGTGAGCGGCGGCGTGTCCGGCGCGAAGGCAGCCACGCTGGCGGTGATGGTCGGCGGCGACGCGGCCGTGCTCGAGCGCGCGCGGCCGGTGCTGCGCGCGATCGGTCCGAACATCTTCAGCGTCGGTCCGGTGGGCGCGGGCAACACCGTGAAGGCGATCAACAACATGATGGCGTGCGTCAACTCGCTCGCCATGATGGAAGGCCTCGTGCTCGGCCGGAGGGCGGGCCTGGACCCGATGACGATCTACGAGGTCGTCAAGGCGAGCAGCGGCGGCAGCAAGGCGCTCGAGCGCATCCCGACCGCCATCGTGCCGCGCAATTTCGCGCCGGGCTTCAAGGTGGCGCTCATGAACAAGGACCTCGAGACGTTCAACACGATCGCCAAGGAGCTGCACGTGCCGGTCAGCTTCTCCAACGTCGCCCAGCGCTACCAGCAGGCGGCGATGGCGGCGGGCCTGGCCGACCAGGACACCAGCGTGGCCCTCACCATCATCGAGAAGCTCGCCGCCCTGGAGTGAGCGCCATGGATCTGCTGGTCCGCGGCCGGTACGTGATCACGGACGCCGGCGCGCGCGACGCCGGCGTCCTCACGGACAGCGCGGTCCTGGTCTCCGGCACCCGCATCGCCGCCGTCGGCGACTGGCGCGCGCTGCGCCGCAAGCATCCGCGCGCGCGGGCCGTGGGCGACGGCACGCAGCTGCTGATGCCGGGTCTCGTCGATGCCCACAGCCACGGCCGCGGACTGAGCCCGATCCAGAAGGGTGTCCTCAACGATTACCTCGAGAACAACCTGATCGACTGGGCGTTCATGCCGGTCTTCGAGCCGGAGCTGACGGCGGCGCTCGGCGCGTGGCGTCATATAAGAGCCGGCTGCACGACGATCCACCACATGGGGTTCGACACCGACGGCCCGCAGGCGCGCGGTCGCTGCGAGACGGCCATCCGCACCTATCTCGACGCCGGCATCCGCCTCGCCTTCGCGCCCGGCGTGCGCAACGTCGACAAGCTCGTGCTCGACAGCAAGGCGTTCCTGGCCACGCTGCCGGCGGAGCTCAAGGCGCTCGCCGAACCGCTCGTGCACCTCGACAGCGAGCGCGTGGAGGACGAATACTTCGCGCTCTTCGATCACCTGCACGGACGCTTCGCGTCCGAGGACACGCGCGTGCTGCTGTCGCCCTCGTGGGCACAGGCGTGCACCGAGCGCTTCCTGCTGCGGGCCAAGACGACCGCCGACCAGCTGGGCAAGGTGCCGATCCACATGCACTGCGTGCAGACGCCGATCCAGAAGGCGTTCTCGTTCCGGAAGTACGGCAAGAGCGCCATCGCGTGGCTGGACGATCTCGGACTGGTCGACGAGAACCTGACGCTCGGCCACGCCATCTGGGTGACCGAGGAGGACATCGACCGCCTCGCCACGCGGCGCGCCTCGGTCACGAGCCACCCGTCGTGCAACCTCGGCATGCGCAACGGCCTGGCGCCGATCTCCGTGATGCATCGCCGCGGCGTGAACGTGGCGATGGGGCTCGACGACAAGACGATCAACGACGACGAGGACGCGATCATGGAGCTGCGCATGCTGCACAAGCTCCACCGCGTCCCCGACTTCGATCTCAGGACGCCCGCCCTCGACGCCTACGACGTCCTGCGCATGGGCACGCTGAACGGCGCGCGCGCCGTCGGCTTCGGCGGCCAGATCGGCGCCCTGAAGCCCGGGATGAAGGCCGACATGATCCTGGTGGACCTCGACCGGGTGCTGCGCGACCCGTGGATGACCGACGACCTCGCGATCGCAGAGGCCTTCGTGCACCGGGCGATGGGCGAGGACGTCGACACCGCCATCGTCGGCGGCCGCGTGGTGATGCAGGACCGCACGATGACGACGCTCGACGTCGACGCGCTGTACCGGGAGATCCGCAAGGCGGCGCGCGCCATCGGGCCCAAGCAGCGACGCCACGCCGAGACGCTCCAGAAGCTGAAGCCCTACGTGCAGGCCTGGTACAACGCGTGGCTCACGCCGGACGCCGTGAGGCCGTTCTACGTGCTGAACAGCCGCGTCTGAGCGCGGCGGCGATGAGACCCGCTCAGCCCTTGTCGAGGACGATGTCCCAGACGACGAGGCGCGAAGCCGGCTCGACGTCGGCCGTGGGAGGCAACACCTTCGCGATGGCGCCGTCCTTGTTCGCGCGCAGGTTCTGCAACAGGAGATCCTTGTCGTTCAGCGACTCGCCGGGGAAGTACATCTGCGTGACGAGGCGGTTGACCTTGCCGGTCACCTCGAAGTGCAGATGCGGCGGCCGCATCCAGTTGGGATTCGCCGGGTACGCGCCCGGCTTGATCGTCTTGAACCGGTATCGACCCTCGGCGTCGGTGGTCTGGACGGCGAAGCCCTCGAAGTTCGGATCGAGCGGCGCCGGATTCGTGTCGCTCGGGTGCGTATAGCGCCCGTGCGCGTTGGCCTGCCAGAGCTCGACCCTGGCCCCTCGGACCGGCTGCCCTTCGACGTTGAGCACCCGCCCCATCACGTGGATGACCTCGCCCGCGGCGCGCCCGGGCTTGCCGGGAATGACGGTCAGGTCGGCGCCTTGATCGAGGCGCTTGATGACCGGATAGAACGGTCCGAGGATCTCGCCGGGCGTGCGCTTCAGCGCCTCGGCGATGGCCGCGCCGAAACGTCCCGACAGGGCGAAGCCGCCCGCGCCCACCGCGATGCCCAGGATCTGTCGCCGCGAGAGTCCGCGAGTCGTCATGGTAACCTCCTCCGTTCGAGCGGTCGGGCGCTGCACGTCGAACGCCGAGCGCCGAAAATGTATCATCTGCGTCTGACGAACAACAGCCGGAGGTGACCACGTGCTGAAGTGGCGGCGCGACGCACTCAAACACCTCGTGGCCTCCCGCCGCGAGACGCTGGCGTTCCTGAAGCGGCTGCCCGAGCGCGAGATCCTGAGATCGCGCACCCAGGACCGCTGGTCCGTCAAGGACGTCCTGGGACACCTGCTGGCCTGCGACGAGGAAACCGTGCGCCGATTCCGGCTCATGGCGCAGGGGCACGGCGACCGCATCCACTGGTTCGAGAGCATGGCCGACGCCGATCGCTTCAACGCGCGAACCGTCGCCCGCGCGCGCCGGCTCGGCCTCCGCACGGTGCTCCGCCGGATGCAGCGTGCGCGCGCCGAGCTCGTCCGACGATTCCGGCGTTTGCCGACCGAGTCGCTCCGCGACCCCTCACACGCGTATTCCGTGGTGGAGTGGCTGCCCGCGCCGGGCTGGAGTCACGAGCGCGATCATGTGAGTGAGATCAGGGCCTGGTGGGCGCGGCAGCGGGCCGCCAACACACGGGCGCGGCCCGCGCGCCCCGGTCGGAGGTGACCATGGAGATGGAGCGCCGCGATTTCCTCGTCGGAGCAGCCGGTCTCATGGCAGCGATCGCCGCCGGCGGGTGCGCCGCGGCCAGCGGGCCGAGCGCGAGTGCGGCCACACGGAGGACACCGATGTTCGCCTATGTCGGGTGCTACACGTCGAAGGAGCGCAACGGGAAGGGCGAAGGCGTCAGCGTCTACCGGATGGATGCGGCCTCGGGCGAGTGGACGCAGGTGCAGGTCGTCAAGGACGTCGTGAACCCGTCGTGGCTGACGCTCGATCACCGGCGGCGCTTCCTGTATGCCGCGCACGGCGACGGCTCCGAGGCGACCGCGTTCGCGATCGACACCCCGAGCGGCCGGCTCACGCTGCTGAACCGCCAGCCGACCAACGGCCGCAACGGCGTGCGGCTGGCCATCGACGCCTCCAACCGCTTCGCCGTGCTCGCGAACTACTCGACGGGCACGGTGGCCGTGCTGCCGATCAACCCGGACGGCTCGCTGGCGCCGCTGACCGATCTCGTCACGCTCCAGGGCAAGCCGGGCCCGCACCGCACCGAGCAGGCCAGCGCGCACCCGCACGACGTCGTCTTCGAGCCGCGCGGGCGCTTCGTCGTGGTGCCCGACAAGGGCCTCGACGCGACGTTCGTCTACCGGCTCGACACGGCGAGCGGCAAGCTGGTCGCCGCCGACCCGCCCTCGGTGGCGAGCCGCCCCGGCGCGGGGCCGCGCCACGTGGACTTCCATCCGAGCAAGCCGTACCTGTACCAGATCAACGAGCTGGACTCGACGATCACCACGTTCCGGTTCGACCCGGAGCGGGGCGAGCTGATGCCGCTGCAGGTGATCACCACGCTGCCGCCCTCGTTCACCGGCAACAGCGCCACGTCCGAGATCGCCGTGGCGCCATCCGGCGCGTTCGTCTACGGCAGCAACCGTGGCCACGACAGCATCGCCATCTTCGCCGTCGACGACGCCACCGGCGTGCTGTCGTCGGTGGGCTGGGAATCGACGCAGGGCAAGGTGCCGCGCTTCTTCGCCCTCGATCCGTCCGGGACGTTCCTCTACGCCGCGAACCAGAACAGCGACACGATCGTCACCTTCCGCGTCGATGCGTCGACGGGCAGGCTGAAGCCCACGGGCCAGATCGTGAGGACGGGGAGCCCGTCGAGCATCGCGTTCAGCTAGACGCGGACCGCGGCTAGAGCGGGATCGCGAGCAGGGTGTCGAAGCGGCCGCTGTCGCAGACGACGACGCGCTCGCGCAGGCGCAGGGCGCCGCCGTCGTCGACCAGCGCGTCGAGGTAGCGGCCGGTGGCGAAGATGTCCATGGTGCCGTCGCGCATGATGCGCACGACCAGGAACGGCGTCTCCGCGCGCGTGACCTCTCCTTGCGTGCCGACGAGCGCCGGCAGGCCGACGAGGTGGCGGTAGGTCTGGCGCTCGTAGACGTTGGCCTCGCGCAGCGCGGCCACCCGGTCGCGCAGCATGCCGTTGGTGTCCGCGTAGATCACGCCGGCCTCGAGCCCGCGGCGGTGGTTGTCGGCGGAGGTGATCTTGTAGAGGCACTTCTCGGTGAAGAAACCCGGCCAGTCCTCCAGCCGGTCGTCGTCGATGGCGCGCGCGTAGTCCGCGTTGAGCCTGACGACGCGCTCGAGCATCAGTAGCCCATGTAGCGGCGGTACGCCTTCCAGAACCCGCGCACCGAGGCTTCGGTCGCGCGCGTGTCCATCGACTCCGTGCCCTCGCCGCCCATGTTGACGACCGAGAGCTCGTCGCTCGCGGCGGCCGCGCCGCGCTGCACGAAGCCGCCGACACAGCCGTCCTCCATCGAGACGTAGCCTGCGGGCCCGACCAGGTTGGCCTGGCGCAGCCGCCGCTGCCGCATCTCCGCGTCGTCGCCGGCGAAGCCGATGTACGTCCAGTGCAGCTCCATCGCCTCCACGCCTTTCGGCAGAATCTGGCGCACGGCGAGCGAGTTCTGCACCTGCTGGATGACGAGGTTCGGGAACACGGTCAGGATCTGCAGCTGGATGCGATCGTTGAACTCGTCCACGCTGTCGAGCAGCCGCGCGTCGGCGAGGCGGAAGCCGTCGAGCTCCGAGCGGATCCCCTGCTCGCGATACGCGGCGCTCTTGGCGTCCTCGGGCACGCCGATCGTGTAGGAGGCGTGGTGCGCGCCGTCAGGGCTGACCAGCACCCCGCCCCCCTGCGTGAGCCGCGTGATCCGGAACGTGCCGAAGAACGCGTGCAGCAGGCTCGCGTGGTACGTGTCCTTGACGTTCTCGAAGTAGAGCTTCCAGTTGTTCGGCAGCCCCTGCGTGAAGCGCCCGAGCACCTGCACCGGCTTGTCCATCACGCGGCGCACGCGCCCGAGGATCTCGGCGCCGAGATAGTCTTCGATCGGCGGAGTCTCTGGCGAGAGCGTCGCGAACACCAGGCCGCAGAGCGTGGTCGTGCGCAGCTTGCGCGGCCCGTGGTCGGCCTTGCAGAAGTCGCTCGGCATCCCGCCGCGACCGTTGCTGCCCTTCTCGAAGGCGATGCCGATCAGGTTGCCGCGCAGGTCGTAGCTCCAGGCGTGGTAGACGCACTGGAACGCGTTCTTCACGCTGCCGGCGTCGTCCAGCGCGATCAGCGCCCCGCGGTGCCCGCAGCGGTTCTCGAACGCGTGCACGTCGCCGTCCTGCCCGCGGACCACGATCACCGGCATCTCGCCCACGAACGTCGTCCGAAACTCGCCGGGCTTCGCAACGTCGGACTCGAGACACACGTAACTCCAGGTGGGGCCTTCGAAGATGCGGCGGAGCTCGGCGCGGTAGTTCGCCTCGTCCTGGTAGACCCAGAACGGCACGCGAGCCAGCGTGTCGACCGGCCAGGCGCGGGTCATCTCGCCCATGGCCGGGAGTATACGCCCGTCAGCCGCCCTGCTCAGACCCGTGACCGCCAGTAGCCCGGGCGGCGGTGAAGGTGCATCACCGCCACGATGTAAATCCGCTCGGGCTCGACGCGATAGAGACGCCCGTAAGGAAATTTTGGAATCAGAAGACGTCTGAGCCGTCGACCGAATAACCGACCAGACTCCGGAAAGCTGAGAAGGCGCTCGTACGTACGCTGGACCGTCAGGATAAAGTCGAGACCAAGCCCTTCAGTTTGCTCTTCGTAGAACCGTGCTGCCGAAACGAACTCGTCCTGCGCGTCGGGATGAACTCGACGCTCTTCACCGTATCGCGGAGCGGGCCTTCCTGATCACTCTTTCGGCGGGGATTGCTGGTACCTTGCGGGACTTGAGCTCAGCGAGTCGACGTTCGGCCTCATCGAGCCACAACTTCTCGGCATTGGCGTCGGATTCATGATCGAGGCTGGAGATCAAACGTTGTGCGAGGCGGGCACGGTTCCTGCGCGATAGCTTCAGCACCTTCGATTCGAGTTCATGCGGTCGTTCGCCCATAGCGCAAGGCTATCATAAGGTGACTAGTTCTCTTTCATCGAGCGCTCGTCCCAGAGCCGGATCAGGTACCCGTCCGGATCCTTCAGCTCGGCGCCGTATCCCCAGTACGTCTTCCGGGGAGCGTGCGCGAACTCGACGCCTCGCGCGGACCACTCGGCGAACGTCGCATCGACGTCGGTCACCTGAAACCAGAGCGCGCAGCCATTGGGCAGCACGGCAGCCGAAGTCTGCTGGAGGAAGATCGCGAAGTCGTGGCTGTCCTGGAGCGCGACCGTCTGGCGGTCGGGCACCTCGAACTCGACCTTCAGGCCGAGCGTTGCGACGTACCAGGCGCGGGAGCGGGCGAGGTCGGTGACGGGAATCCGGAGATGGTCGAGCTTCATCATGGCTCGCGTCACGGCTGGACGCCGGCGCCGCGCGGCTACGGGTCCGCGACCGTCTCCTGGCGAAGCCAGGCCAGCGCGGCTTCGCGATCGTCGTTGAAGATCCTCACGTCGTCAGTCCCACTTCCGCTCGTCGGAGATCTTCTTCGCGTTCTCGGCGATGGTGCCGGCGGCGACGATGGCGACGATCCCGCGCAGCTTCATGACGTCGCGGATGCCGACCTCGAGGGCGGCGGAGAGGGCGTGCGCGTCGGCGCCGGCGCCCAGCTCGACGCGCAGCGTGAGCGTGTCGCTGTGGCCTTCGCGGCCGACCACGACTTGATACCGGGTCACGCCCCTCACGCGCGCGACGATCTCGTCGGCCTGCCGCGGGTGGATGAACATGCCGCGCACCTTGGTGACCTCGTCGGCGCGCCCGCGCCAGCCGAGCATGCGCGCGGAGGTGCGGCCGCACGCGCACGGCTCGTCGGTGATGACCGTGAGGTCCCCGGTGCCGAAGCGGACCATCGGGTACGTGCGATTGTTGACGGTGGCCACCAGCTCGCCGATCTGGCCGTTGGGCAGCGGCTCGCCGGTGGTCGGATCGCACACCTGCGTCATCGCGTCCTCGACCAGGTGCATGCCGCTCGCCTCGGCGCACTCGTAGGCGAGCATCCCGAGGTCCGCGGTGCCGAAGCCCTGACGCGCCATGATCCCGTGCTGATCCTGCATCTCGCGGCGCATCGACTCGGTGAATGGCTCGGCGCCCACCTGCGCGACCTGGAGCGGCAGCCGGCCGACGCCCATCTCCTTGGCCTTGGCGAGGATCGTCATGAGAAACGACGGCGTGCCGACGTAGCCGCTGGCGCCGACCGCCTTGGCGATGGTGACCTGGATCTCCGTCTGGCCGACGCCCGTCGGCACCACCGAGCAGCCGATGAGGTTCAGCGACTCGTCGAGCTCGTGGGCGGCGGGCGTGAGGTGGTACGAGAACGTGTTGATGACGACGTCGCCCGGGCGGAAGCCGCCGGCGAACAGACCCGTCTCCGCGTGGAAGCCCGACACCTCCGGTCCCATCGGCTCGAAGATGGGGCCGGGGGACACGAAGATCTTGCGGATCTTCGCCAGCGGTACGGTGCAGAAGCCGCCGAACGGCGGATCCGCCTTCTGGAGATCCGGCATCGCGCTCTTCTTGATGACGGGCAGTCGCGCCAGATCGTCCGTCGAGCGGATGTTCTTCGGTGACAGACCGGCTTGCTCGAGCCGCCGGCGCACGCCGGGCGCGTTCGTCCATGCGTGCTCCAGCAGCGCGGCGAGCCAGGCGGCCTGGTACCGCTCGCGCGCGCCGGCGGACATGGTCTCGCGCTCGCGATTCCAGTAGCCGGCGCGGCGATCGATGGGCTTCATCGGCTACTGACCGACGATGTCGGGCATCAGCGATTGCACGAGCTTCATCACCTCGGCTTTGTCCCCCGGCGCCACCTTCGAGGAATCGAGCGCCTTCGCCAGCGCGGCGTTACAGGCGTCGAAATCCTCCCGGGTGAGCCCGAGGCCCTTGTGCGACTCCTTCATCGTGCGGCCCAGGTACGAGCACGGGCCGCCGGTATTCTCACAGATGAAGTCCGCGATGTTGCTCTTGAGCGGGCCGACCTTGGCGGCCGGCAGCGCCTTGAAGGCGGGACCGATGCGAGGATCCGCGAGCGCGTTGGTGACGAACCCGTCCACGACGCCCGCGATGCCCTCGCGGCCGCCCACGCGGCGGTAGAGCGACGGCGTCGGCTCGCCGCGCATCGAGGCGCACGCGGTGAGACCGAGCGAGGCTACCAGCAACAGCAGGCTCCCCCACACCCCGGTCCGTTTCATCGAGCGGTATCCTCCTAGCTGAGCCAGCGTTTACGGCGCTTGTAGTGCTTGACGTCGCGGTAGGACTTGCGCGCGCCGACTTCGGTGAGGCCGAGGTAGAACTCCTTGATGTCGGCGTTGTCGCGCAGGGTGGCCGCCGAGCCCTCGAGGACGATGCGGCCGTTCTCCATCACGTAGCCGTGCTCGGCGATGGCGAGCGCCAGGGCGGCGTTCTGCTCGACGAGCAGCACGGTGAGCTTCTCCTGCCGGTTCATGCGCTGCACGATCTCGAAGATCTCCTCGACCAGCATCGGCGCCAGCCCCAGCGACGGCTCGTCCAGCAACATCACGCGCGGGCTGGACATGAGCGCGCGGCCGATCACGAGCATCTGCTGCTCACCGCCCGAGAGATAGCCGGACTGCACGTGGCGCCGATCGGCCAGCCGCGGGAAGTACTGGAAGACGCGCTCGATGCCCTCGCGCAGGCGCGCGCGGTCGGCCTGGACGTGGCCGCCCGCGATGAGGTTCTCCTCCGTGGTGAGGTGCTCGAACACGCGCCGGCCCTCGAACACCTGCACGACCCCGCGCCGCACGACGTCGTACGGCGCCAGGTGGTCGATGCGCTTGCCCGCGAGCTCGATGGCGCCCTTGGTGATGGCGCCGCGCTCCGAGGGCAGCAGGCCCGAGATGGCCTTGAGCGTCGTCGTCTTGCCGGCGCCGTTGGCGCCGAGCAGGGTCGTGATGCCGCCCTCGTGGACGTCGATCGACACGCCCTTGAGGACGAGGATCACGTTGTCGTAGATGACCTCGACGTTGTTGAGCGTCAGCATGTGACGAGGCGAGGAGCAACCGCGCAGACGGCACCGGCGGCGGGGGCCGTCGGTGCCGTCGGCATGGTTACTTCTTCCCCGCCTCCTTGATGTGCTTGGCCACCACGCCCTGGTATGCGGCGAACCAGTCGGTGACCTTCACGAACTTGCCGTCCTTCACCTGCCAGATCTGGACGAGCCCGCCGCCCTCGTGGTCGGTCGACGTGACCTTGAGCGGCGGCACCAGCCCGCCCAGCGTGAAGTTGTTGATCTTCTCGAAGCCCTTCTTCACGTCTTCGCCGGTGATCTTGCCGTCCGGCTTGGCCTTGAGCGCGTTGCGGATGGCCTCGACGTGCAGCGCGCCGATCAGCACGCCACGGTTGTAGAACACCGTCGAGTCCATCTCTTTGGGCGCCGGCTTGCCCTGCTTTTTGTACATCTCGCGGATCTCGTTGAGCACCGGATAGTCCTTGCCGACGCCGGCGAACTGCATGGCGTAGTAGCCCTCGGCGACGCCGAAGCCGCCGGCGCCGTCGATGTTGGCCTCGGCCGCGCCCCACACGAACGACACGACCTTGCGGAGCGGGTAGCCCACCCGCTTGAACTCCTTGATCGACACCGACGGCGCGCCGCCGAACAGGTGCGCGATCACGAAGTCCGCGCGGAAGCGCTGGGCGATGTCGAGAACCTGCGCGCCCATCTCGACGCCGGGCGGCGGGACGGCGAACGTCTTGAGCTGGAACCCTTCCCTCTCTGCCAGGTCCTCGATCACCTCGATCGGCTCACGGCCGGCCGGGTTGTCGTAGAAGATGTAGGCGATCTTCTTGCCCCTGAGCGAGCCGCCGAGCTGCTTCTTCACGAACTCCACCGCCGCCGCCCCCTGCGACCAGTACGTCGCCGCGATGGGGAAGATGTACGGATAGCGCTGGCCGTCGGCGGCGGCGGCGCTGCCGAAGCCCGGCGACGTCCCGGGGATCCGGTCTTCCGTGAGCTTCGCGGCCAGGGCGTAGATGTGCGGCGTGCCGTAGATGGCCATGCTCACGGCGCCGTCCTTCTTGTGACGCTCGTAGGCCTCCACCCCCGGCGGCACCTTGTACTCGTGGTCGATCTCGAGAACCTTGAGCATGCGGCCCTCGACGCCACCCTTGGAGTTCACGAGCGCGACGTAGTCGTGGAAGCCCGGGCACAGGACGGTGCCGACGATCTGGGTCGCCCCCGTGCGGTCACACTGCAGGCCGATCACGATCTCGCCCTTCGACTGGGCGAAAGACGGCGCCGCGCCGAGCAGGCTGCTCGCCGCCAGCATCAGCGCCGTCGTCATAGCCAGATATCGCTTCATGGTCTCTCCCTCCTCGCGTACTCAGTACGCGAACGGCCAGACACGGAAGTAGCTCCGGATGTTCCGCCACAGGCGGTTCAGCCCCTCGGGCTCCACGATCAGGAAGAAGATGATGAGGGCGCCGAACATCATGAGGCGGAGATTGGGAATCAGGTTCAGGACGGTCTGCTGCTCGAGGAACACGCCGCCGAACGCCTCCATGGCGTAGCGGATCACGATGGGCAGCAGGGTCACGAAGGCGGCGCCGAAGATCGAGCCCAGCACCGAGCCGAGCCCGCCGATGATGATCATGGCCAGGTAGTCGATCGACACGCCGATCTGGAACTGCTCGTAGTTCGCGATGCCGAGGAAGTACGTGTAGAGCACGCCGGTCACGCCCGCGTAGAACGACGAGATCGCGAAGGCGAGCAGCTTGTACCGGAAGATGTTGATGCCGATGATCTCGGCGGCGATGTCCTGGTCGCGGATGGCGATGAAGGCGCGCCCCACCCGCGTGCGCATGAGATTCATGGTGCCGACGATGGCCAGCACGACGAAGAAGAGCAGGAAGTAGTACATGTCGCGCTGGCTGCTGAGGACCAGCGGTCCCAGCCGCGGCCGCGCGACCTCGATCGACGCCTGCACGCCGCCGCTGATGAACGTCACGTGGTTGATCGTCCACTCGATGATCAGCTGCCCGGCCAGCGTGGCGATGGCGAGGTAGAGGCCCTTGATGCGCAGCGACGGAATACCGACGATGGCGCCGATCAGGGCAGCCATGAGGCCGCCCGCGAGCAGGTTGAGCGGCCACGGCGAGTCGAGACGATTGGCGAGATTGGCCGCCGTGTAGGCGCCCACCGACATGAACGCGCCGTGGCCGATGGACACCTGCCCCGTGTAGCCGACGAGGATGTTGAGGCCGAGCGCGCCGATGACGGCGATCCAGACGAGGTTGGCGACGGACAGGAAGTACTCGTGCAGCGTGAACGGGATGACGACGAAGAACACCACGCCGAGCGCGGCCACCGTCCACCGGGCGATCGGCAGCGGATAGAACGCCATGTCCGCTTCGTACGTCGTCTTCAAGACTCCGCATTCCCGATGAATCATGCGTACTCCACGTGATGCCGGCGGGCACGGCATCGGGCGGGGCGGGCCGGGGCCCCGTTCGACCACGCAAATCGACAGAGCGCAGCGCCTGTCATGGTGCACCGATGTCCGGCCGGGTCCGACGCTGTACCCGAAACACGGGTCTCACGGGGCCCCGGCCCACCCCGCCCGCCACCATGCCCTCCGACTTCACGTCGTGTCTCGCTCATGGTCCGGCCGCTTGGAGTCGTAGTTGGGCCGATCCACATAGGCCAACAGGCGGACCCAGCCCGACCGCGTGCACGGGCGCGAGCGGGGCGGCGGTGTGCCCCTGCGAGACCCGTGTTTCGGGTATCGCGTCGGACCCGGCTGTGAATCGGTGCACGCTGACGGGCGCCCACGTAATGTTGATTCGCGTGGTCGAGCAGGGGCACGCCGCCGCCCCGCTCGCGCCCGTCGCCGTCATCTCGCGTCGCATCAGATCCGCTCGATGATTTTCTTGCCGAAGATGCCGTAGGGGCGAACCATGAGCGCGGCGATCATCAGCACATAGGGCGCGAAGTCCTTGGTGCCGCCGCCGACGTAGGGATCGATGTAGCCGGCCGCCATGTTCTCGACGATGCCGACGATCAAGCCGCCGACGATCGCGCCGGGAATCGAGTCGAGCCCGCCGAGGATCACCACCGGAAACACCTTGAAGCCGACCAGCGCCAGGTTCACGTCGACGCCGAGCAGGTTGCCCCAGAGCACGCCGCCCAGCGCCGAGACGATACCGGTCATGGCCCAGGCCACCCCGAAGTAGCGCTCCACGTTGATGCCCATGGCGAGCGCGACCTGCTGGTTGTCGGCCACCGCGCGCATCGCGATGCCCTTGCGCGACTTCAGGAAGAACCAGCCGAAGGCGGCGAGGAAGCCGATGCTCACGCCCGCGCCGAGCAGCTGGATGGGCGGGATGAACAGCGGCCCCACCAGGAAGGGCTCCTCGCGGATCGGCAGCGGCAGCGGCTTGGTCCCCGAGAAGATGGTGAACGGCCCGACGCCGCGCAGGATCGACGCGAGCCCGATGGTGGCCATGACCACCGCGATGACGGGGCGGCCGATGAGCCGGCGCAGCATCACGCGCTCGAGCGCGAAGCCCAGGATGATCATCCCGCCCAGCGCGAGCGCCACCGCGAGCCAGAGCGGCGTCCCCCACACCATGAGGCCGGCCGCCGCCACGAAGCCCGAGATCATGACGAACTCGCCCTGCGCGAAGTTGATGGCGTCGGTCGCCTTGTAGACGAGCACGAAGCCCAGCGCGATCAGCGAGTACATCAGGCCGATGAGCACGCCGTTGGACAGCAGGAGGACCGTGAACTGCCAGTCACCCACGGACGGCCGCCTCCTCCACGTCCTCGACGCGGACGCGCGACTGCAGCGTGGCCTGCCGGCCGTCCTCGTAGGTGATGGTCGTCGCCAGCTCCACCTCGTCGCGGCCCCCGTAGAAGGCGTCGGTCACCGGCGTGTACTTCTCGGCCACGTACCGCCGGCGCACCTTGCGCGTGCGCGTCATCTCCGCGTCGTCGGCCTCGAGGTCCTTGGTCAGCAGCAGGAAGCGCCGCACCTTCCCCGCCTCCGGCAACGTCTCGTTGCACTTGCGGATCTCCTCGCGGATCAGCGCGCGCACCTCGGGCTTCTGGCTGAGGTCCATGTAGGACGTGTAGGCGAGGCTGCGGCGCTCGGCCCAGTTGCCGACCGTGCTCATGTCGATGGCGATCATGGCCGTCACGAACGGCTTCTGGTCGCCGAAGGCGACCGCCTCGCGGATGAACGGGCTGAACTTCAGCTTGTTCTCGACGAACTGCGGCGCGAACGGCGTGCCGTCGGCCAGCGCGCCCACGTCCTTGGCGCGGTCGATGATGACGAGATGGCCGCGCGGGTCGATGAACCCGGCGTCGCCGGTGTGGAACCAGCCCTGGGGGTCGATGACCTCGCGCGTGGCCTCTTCGTTCTTGAGGTAACCGCGGAACACCCCCGCGCTCCGGACGAGCACCTCACCGCGGTCGGCGATCTTCACCTCGATGCCCGGGCACGGCCGCCCGGCCGTCGTCGGGTTCGCCTCCCGGCTCGGCTGCAGCGAGACGAGGCCGGTCGTCTCCGTGGAGCCATAGACCTGCTTGAGGTTCACGCCGATCGAGCGGAAGAAGCGGAACGTGTCGGGCCCGAGCGGCGCGCCGCCGGTCAGCGCCCAGCGCGCGCGGCGCAGGCCGAGCTGATCGCGCACGGGGCCGTAGACGAAGAACTCGCCCAGCGCGATGGCCAGGCGCAGGCCGAGCGGGATCGGCTTGCCCTCGGATCGCAGGATTTCGGCGCGCTCGGCGGCGCCGCGGAAGCGGTCGAAGACCCAGCGCTTGAGCGGCGGCGCGTCGGCGCCCTTCACCTGCACCGCCGTCAGCATGTTCTCCCAGATGCGCGGCGGCGCCAGGATCAGCGTCGGTCCCAGCTCGCGCAGGTCGCGCTGCACGGTCTCGGGACTCTCGGGGCAGTTGCACGCGAAGCCGACGACGAGGCTCATGACGAGCGTGTAGAAGGCGTCGCCGACCCAGGCCATCGGCAGGTACGCGAGATAGTCGTCGTCGACGCGGAACTCCTCGGCACTCATCGCCATCTTCGCCGTCTCGAGGGCGTTGGCGTGGGTGATCATCGCGCCCTTGGGGTTGCCGGTGGTGCCGGAGGTGTAGCAGACGAACGCGAGGTCGTCGGCCTTGCCCTGCTCGATGGCGGCGTCGAAGTAGCCGCCGTGCGTCTTGCCGAACTCACGGCCCAGCGCCTGCACATCGGCGAAGGACTTCAGCCAGTCGTGCTTGTAGTGCAGCATCCCGCGCGGATCGTCGTAGATCACGTAGCGCAGCGTGGAGAGCTGCTCGCGGAGGCCGAGCACCTTGTCGATCTGCTCCTGGTCCTCGGCCACGATCACCGAGACGTCGGCGTGATTCCAGACGAACGCCAGCTCCTTCGCGATGGAGTCCTGGTAGACGGGCACCGACACGCCGCCCAGGCACTGCGCGGCCACCTGCGCCCAGTACAGGCGCGGCCGGTTGTCGCCGATGACCGACAGCCGATCGCCGCGCTTGAAGCCGAGGGCGGCCAGGCCCAGCGCGAAGTCGCGGACCTGCGCGTGATAGTCCTCCCACGAGTACGACTGCCAGATCCCGCGATCCTTCTCGCGGATCGCCGCGCGTGTCCGCAGCTCCCTGGCGTTGCGCAGCAGCAGGCGCGGCAGCGTCGCGAGCTCAGCCACGGCGGGCCTCCTTGGCGCTTGCCTTGGGCTCCCCCAGGTACGCCTTGATGACGGCGGGATTGGCGCGCACCTCGTCGGGCGTGCCCTCGGCGATCTTCTGGCCCATGTCGAGCACGGCCACCCGGTCGGAGATGTCCATGACCACGCCCATGTCGTGCTCGATGAGGATGATGGTCGTGCCCCACTCCTCGTTGACGTCGAGGATGAAGCGCGCCATGTCCTCTTTCTCTTCCTGGTTCATGCCGCCCATCGGCTCGTCGAGCAGCAGCACCTTCGGGTCCAGCGCGAGGGCGCGTCCGAGCTCCACCCGCTTCTGCAGCCCGTAGGCGAGCGAGCCCGTCGGCCGCGTGCGCAGATCCTGGATCTTGAGGAAGTCGATGATGTCCTCCACGCGTCGGCGGTGGCGGACTTCCTCCTTCTGGGCGAGGCCCCAGTAGAGGAACGACGAGAGGACGCCCGACTTCATGTGGACGTGGCGGCCGAGCATCAGGTTGTCGAGCACGGTCATCCCGCGGAAGAGCGCGATGTTCTGGAAGGTGCGGGCCACGCCCAGCTCGGCGATGCGGCTCGGGGCCAGATCGGTGACGTCGCGACTCTCGAGCGCGATGCGGCCGGTGTCGGGATGGTAGAAGCCGCTGACCATGTTCAGCACGGTGGTCTTGCCGGCGCCGTTGGGACCGATGACGGAGACGATCTCGCCCTTCGTCACGTCCAGGCTCACGCGCGTCACCGCCTGCACCCCCCCGAACGCCTTGCTCACCTCCCGAATCTCCACCAACGCGCTCACGCTGAGACCTCTGAAGGCATGACAGGTGCGGCCGTCCTGGCGCAGCGCGACGGGAAGCGTCGCGTCGGCGAGATGCGTGGATCGACGCGAGCGTCCGCCGGTCGCCCCCGCCGAGCGCACGCTCACGACAGCCACCGTTTCCGCCGACGGTAGTGCTTCACGTCGCGATACGACTTGCGCTGCCCCACCCCGGTCAGGCCCAGGTAAAATTCCTTGATATCCTCGTTCTCGCTGATCGTCTTGGCGTCGCCGTCGAGCACGATCCGTCCGCTCTCCATGACGTAGCCGTACTGCGCGAAGCGGAGCGCGATGGTCGCGTTCTGCTCGGCGAGCAGCAGCGACACGCCTTCCTCGCGGTTCAGTCGGCTCACGATCTCGAAGATCTCCTGGACGAGCATCGGGGCCAGGCCCATCGACGGCTCGTCGAGCAGCATCAGCTTGGGCCTCGCCATGAGGGCCCGTCCGATCGCCAGCATCTGCTGCTCGCCGCCCGAGATATAGCCGGCCTTGAAGCCCCGGCGCTCCACCAGGCGGGGGAAGTAGGTATAAACCAGATCGAGGTCCTTCCGCGCGGCCGCGTGTTCGCGCCGGGTATAGGCCCCGGTCAGGAGGTTCTCCTCCACCGTCAGGTGCTCGAAGACGTGCCGGCCCTCCATGACCTGCACGATGCCCCGGCGGACGACCTCGCCGGGGTCCTTGCGGTGGATCGGCTCCCCCAGCAGCTCGACGGAGCCCTTGGTGACGTCGCCCCGCTCGGTGCGGAGCAGGCCCGAGATGGCCTTGAGGGTCGTGGACTTGCCGGCACCGTTGGCCCCGAGGAGGGCGACGATGCCCCCCTCGGGGACGCGGAGCGAGACGCCGCGCAACACGAGGATCACGTGGTCGTAGATCACCTCGATGTTGTTGACCGACAGAATCGGACGCGACATCCCGTTCCCGGCGCTCACGTCGCTACTTCTCCTTGCCGCAGTCGCGCTGCGAGTAGCCGAGCTTCTTGGCCTCGTCGACGGCGGCCGTCTCGATCTTCGGGCGGACGACGTCCTTCATGGGCTGGATCCAGTCCGAGACGATGTTCCACTTCTTGCCGTCCCACTGCTCGATCAGGACCGGGCCGCTGCCCTCGTGGTCCTCGCACGTGACCTTGATCGGGTGCGTGAAGCCCTTCATCCCGATCTCCTCGAGGCGCTTCTCGGTCAGGTTCAGGTTCTCGAAGCCCCAGCGCATCTGCTCGGGGGTCGGCGCCTGGCCCTTGGCGCCCTTCATCGCGGTGCGGATGGCCTCGGCCGAGAACATCGCGTTCACGACGCCGCGGTTGTAGAGCGGCGAGCCCATCTCCTCTTTCTTGCCCGCGCCCTTGCCCTTGTCGTAGACGTGCTTGACGATCTCGGAGTGCACCTTGAAGTTGGTGCCCGGCGCGTGGAACGTGGCGCCCTTGTAGCCCTTGGCGCCGTCGCCGGCGGGCACGACGTCGGCGTCGCTCGACGACCACCAGTTGCCGATGAAGTGGTCCATCTTGAAGCCGATGGCGGCCGCTTCCTTCACGGCCACCTGGTTCATCACGCCCCAGCCCGACATGAAGATCCAGTCGGGGTTGAGCTTGCGCACCTGCAGCCACGTCGACTTCTGCTCCTGGCCCGGCGTGTCCACCGGGAGCAGCGTCAGCTCGAACTGGTACTTGCGCGAGAGCTCCTCGAGCGTCGGGTTGGCTTCCTTGCCGTACGGGCTGTTGTGGAAGACGTGCACGATCTTCTTGCCCTTGAGCTTCTCGAGTCCGCCCTCCTGCGTCCCGATGTAGCGGATGACGGCCGAGGCCTGGCTCCAGTAATTGGTGGGGAAGTTGAACACCCACGGGAACCAGCGCCCGTCGGACGAGGCGCTCATGCCGTAGCCCATCGAGAACACCGGGACCTTGTCCACCGGCGCCTTCGGGATGAGCTGGTAGGTGATGCCCGTGCTGTACGGGTTGACGAGCGCCGCCCCGCGGCCCTTGAGCCGCTCGTAGCACTCGACTCCCTGCTTCGTGTCGTACTGGGTCTCGCACTCTTCCCACGTGATCTTGACGCCGTTGACGCCGCCGTCGCGCTCGTTGAGCAGCGTGAAGTAGTCCACGAAGCCGTTGGCGATCGGAATGCCGCTCGGCGCGAACGGACCCGTGCGATAGACGAGCAGCGGGATGAACACGTCCTTGCCCTGCGCCACCACCGGCGCCGGCGCCAGCGCGGGACCGGCGGCGACGAGGACCGCCAGCAGGGCGATCGAACACGCGCGCAGTGTCATGACTCTTCTCCTCCTTGCTAGTGCGGGAACGGCCACAGCCGTAACTTTTCCTTGGCGATCTGCCACAGCCGGGCGAGTCCGTGCGGCTCGACGATCAGGAAGAAGATGATGAGGCCGCCGAACACCATCAGCTCGATCTGTTTCTGGAGGGCCACCGGCAGGGGCAAGTGCAGCATGTGCGGCACGTTGGTCAGGAAGATCGGGACGAGCACGATGAAGGCGGCGCCCAGGAACGAGCCGAGGATCGAGCCGAGGCCGCCGATGATGACCATGAACAGCACGAGGAATGACAGGCCGATGTCGAAGGCCAGCGTCTCCGCGCTGCCCAGGTAAAGGAACACGTACTCGGCGCCGGCCACGCCGCAGTAGAAGGACGAGATGCCGAACGCGAGCAGCTTCGTGCGCAGCGGCCGCACGCCGATGATCTCGGCGGCGATGTCGCGATCGCGAATCGCCATCCACGAGCGGCCGATGCGCCCGCGCACGAGGTTCTTGGCGACGAGCGCACCCAGCATCACCAGCCCCAGCGCCGCGACGTAGCGCGCGCCGGCGGTGGCCAGCGGGCCCGTCACCATCACGCCGGCCACGGTGCGCGGCGGCGCCGTGATCGTGCCCGACGAGGCGTAATTGGTGAACCAGGCGACCTTGTTGAAGAGCCAGATCAGGAAGAACTGCGCGGCCAGCGTGGCCACCGCGAGGTAGAAGCCCTTGATGCGCAGGCTCGGGACGCCGAACACGAGCCCGACGAGGGCCGCGATCACGCCGGCCAGCGCGAACACGACGACGATGTTCAGCCACGGAAAGGCGGTGGTCAGCTTGAAGGCCGCGTAGCCGCCGACGGCCATGAAGCCGCCCGTCCCCAGCGACAGCTGTCCCGCGTAGCCCGTCAGCAGATTGAGCCCGATGGCCGCCATCGAGTAGATGAGGAAGGGAATCAGCACCGCCTGCAGCCAGTACTCGTTGGCGACCAGCGGCACCGCCACGAACGCCGCGACGACGCCCGCCGCGACCACCCACTTGTCCTGAACGATCGGAAAGATCGCCTGATCACTCGCATAGCTGGTCTTGAACTGCCCCGCCTCGCGGTAGATCACGAAGGATCTCCGACGTGGGGAGGGCGGCGGAGCGGGACGCGGCCGGGGGTGGCCCCGTTCGACCACGCAAATCGACACTGCGGTGCACCTGTCATGGGGTGCACCGATGTTCGGCCGGGTCCGACGCATTACCCGAAACACGGGTCTCACGGGGCCACCCCCGGCCGCGCCCCGCTCCGCCACCCTCCGCGTGCCTTGCTTCTCATCCGCGCGCGTCGTCGCTTCATCACATGCGCTCGATCATCTTTTCGCCGAAGCCCGCCGACCGAGGCATGACAGCATCGGATGACGGCGTGCGGATCGTCGACGTGAGATCGGCGGCGGGGTGGCGCGGGGCGCGGGGGGGCCCCGTGAGACCCGTGTTTCGGGTACAGCGTCGGACCCGGCCCGGAATCGGTGCACGCTGACAGGCGCAACGCATTGTCGATTTGCGTGGGAGTGCGAAGCCGCAGGCCGTTCGACGGCCGAGGCGAGCCTGCGATGGTCGAACGGGGCCCCCCCGCGCCCCGCGCCGCCCCGCCGCCGCCTCCCGCGATTCGATCAGCCGTCATCACACGCGCTCGATGATCTTTTCGCCGAAGAGGCCTTGGGGACGGAACAGCAGGAACACGAGCGCGATGACGTAGGCGAACCAGTTCTCGATGGCGCCACCGACGAGGGGGCCCCAGTAGACTTCGCCGAGCTTCTCGCCCACGCCGACGATCAGGCCGCCCACGATCGCGCCGGGCACCGAGGTGAAGCCGCCCAGGATCAGGACGGGCAGCGCCTTCAGAGCGACCAGCGAGAGGCTGAACTGCACGCCGCTCTTGGCGCCCCACATGATGCCGGCCACGATCGCCACCAGGCCCGCCACCGACCACACGATCAGCCAGATCGTCTTGAGCGGGATGCCGATGGACAGCGCGGCCTCGTGGTCGTCGGCCACGGCGCGCAGCGCGCGGCCGATGCGCGTGCGCTGGAAGAAGACGGCGAGGATGGCCACCAGCACGGCTGCGGTGGCGGCCGCCGACATCTCGAGCTGGTTGATCTGCACGCCGGCCACGATGAACGAGCGGTCGGGGATGCCGACGTCGAGCTTCTTGACGTTGGCGCCCCACACCATCTCGCCGAAGCCCTCGAGGAAGAAGTTGAGGCCGATGGTGGCCATGAACAGGATGATCGCCTCCTGGTTCACGAGCGGGCGCAGCACGACGCGCTCGATGAGGAAGGCGAGCCCGACCATCACCGCCATCGTGATCACGAGCGCCACGGCCACCGGGACGCCGCGCTCCATGAGCCCCACCAGCGTGAGGGCCGCGAACAGCACCATCACGCCCTGGGCGAAGTTGAAGACGCCCGAGGCCTTGAAGATGAGGACGAAGCCGAGCGCGACCAGCGAGTACATCAGGCCCGTCGCCACGCCGCCCAGCAGCACCTCGACCAGGAAGGCCGGCGAACCCGCCATGTCGCGGAACGGCCCGACGAAGACCCCGTAGAGGATCTCAGTCATGGCCCGCCCCGAGATAGGCGTCGAGGACCGCCGCGTCCTTGCGCACGTGCTCGGGTGGACCGTCGGCGATCTTGCGTCCGTAGTCCAGGACGGCGACACGGTCGGAGATGTCCATGACCACGCCCATGTCGTGCTCGATGAGCGCGATCGTCGTGCCGAACTCCCCGTTCACGTCGAGGATGAAGCGCGACATGTCCTCCTTCTCCTCGACGTTCATGCCGGCCATCGGCTCGTCGAGCAGCAGCAGCTTGGGCTCGGCGGCGAGCGCGCGCCCGAGCTCCACGCGCTTCTGCAGTCCGTAGGGCAGCTTGCCGGCCGGCGTCTTGCGGATGGACTGGATCTCGAGGAAGTCGATCACGCGCTCGACGAACGCGCGGTTGGCCAGCTCCTGGCGCCTGGCCGGTCCCCACCAGATCGCGTCGAGCAGGAAGTGCCCGCCCATCTTCAGCAGCCGGCCCGTCATGAGGTTGTCGAGCACGCTCATGCCCTTGAAGAGCGCGACGTTCTGGAAGGTGCGCGCCACCCCGAGCTCGGCCACGTCGGGCGGCGACAGCCGCGTGCGGTCGCGGCCCTCGAAGAGGATGCGGCCCTCGTAGGGATGGTAGAAGCCGCTGATGACGTTGAGCAGCGTGGTCTTGCCCGCGCCGTTGGGCCCGATGATGGCGAGGATCTCCCCGCGCTGGACGTTCAGGCTCACGCCGCTCAGCGCGAGCAGAGCGCCGAAGCGCACGCTGACCCCCTCCACCTCGAGCAGGGGCCCGGCTGCCTCCGCGGTCACCGCACGGCCTGCGCCGCACCGACCTCGCGGATGCGCACGTCGGCGCGGATGGTCCCCGTGCGCCCGTCCTCGTAGGTGACCTTCGCCTCGACCTGCGCGCGGTCGCGGTCGCCGTAGAGGGCCTCGATGAGGGCCGCGTACTTCTGGCCGATGTAGCCGCGGCGCACCTTACGCGTCCGCGTGATCTCCTCGTCGTCGGGGTCGAGCTCCTTGTGCAGGATCAGGAACTTCCGGATCTGGGCCCCCTTGAGCACCTCGTCCTCCAGCAGGCTGCGATTGACGCGCTCGACCTCCTGCTGGATCAGCTCGTAGATTTCCGGCTTCTGGCTGAGGTCGGTATAGCTCGTATAGGCAATCCCGCGGCGCTCCGCCCAGTTCCCGACCGCGGTGAGATCGATGTTCACGAGCGCGGTGACGTACGGGCGGTCCTGGCCGATGCACACGGCCTCCTTCACGTACGGCGAGAACTTCAGCTTGTTCTCGACGTACTTGGGGGCGAAGATCGTGCCGCCGGCCAGCCGGGTCACGTCCTTCGCGCGGTCGATGATCTTGAGGTGGCCGGCCGGATCGAGGAACCCGGCGTCCCCCGAGCGCATCCAGCCGCCCTCCAGCATCACCTGCCGCGTGGCCTCCTCGTTCTTGAAGTAGCCCTGGAAGACGCCGGGGCTCCTGTAGAGCACCTCGCCCTCGGGCGAGATCTTCAGCTCGACGTCCTCGATCGGCGTGCCGACGGAGTCCAGGCGCACCTCGCCGTCGCGCTGGATCGTGACGAACACGCTCGCCTCGGTCATGCCGTAGAGCTGCTTGACGTTGATGCCGAGGCCGCGGAAGAAGACGAAGATCTCGGGGCCGATCGCCTCGCCTGCCGTGTAGGCGCGGCGCACGCGCCGCAGGCCGAGGTTGTCGCGCAGCGGGCCGTAGACGAGCAGCCGGCCGAGCGGATAGAGCGCGCGGCGCCAGCCCGAAGGGCGTTGGCCCGCGAGCCGCGCCCGTTCCAGGTCCTGCGCCAGCGCGAGGAAGAAGCCCACGACCTTGCGCTTGGGCCACGCGCAGTCCTCGATGCGCACCATCACGGTGGTGAGCAGGCTCTCCCAGATGCGCGGCGGCGCGAAGAAGTAGGTCGGGCCGATCTCGCGCAGGTCGTGCAGCACCGTGGCCGCGCTCTCCGGACAGTTGATCGCGAAGGCTACCAGAATCGCCTGCGCGTACGAGAAGACGTGATCGCCGACCCACGCCATCGGCAGGTACGAGAGAATTTCTTCGTCCGCTTGCAAATTCTCCGCGCGCGCCGCGTTGAGGGCGGTGACGATGAGATTGCGATGCGAGAGCATCGCGCCCTTCGGCACGCCCGTCGTCCCCGAGGTGTAGCAGATGATCGCGACGTCCTCGCCGCGGCCCCTGGCGACCTCGTCGTCGAAGTACGTGGGATGGCCGATCTCGAACTTGCGCCCGGCCTCCTCCAGCTCGGCGAGGCTCAGGAGGCACGAGTCGCGGTAGGCGCGGAGGCCGCGTGGATCGTCGTACACGATCGTCTCGAGCCGCGGGCAGCGCGCGCGCAGGGCGAGGAGCTTGTCCACCTGCTCCTGGTCCTCGACGATGGCGAAGCGCGCCTCCGCGTGGTCGACGATGTACTCCATCTCTTTCTCGATGGAGTCCTGGTAGAGCGGCACCGGCACGCCGCCGAGCGCCTGCGTGGCGAGCACCGCCCAGTAGAGCTGGGGGCGGTTGTCGCCGACGATGGCGACCTTGTCGCCGCGCCGGAAGCCCAGCGAGGCGAGGCCCAGGGCGATCGCGCGCGCCTGGGCGAGGTAGTCCCCCCACGTGGTGGACTGCCAGATGCCGTAGTCCTTCTCGCGGATGGCCACGCGGTCCGGCATCCGCTGCGCGTTGACGCGGGCGAGCTTCGGAAACGTGTCCTGCTCGCGCGTCGTTACGTCCGCCTTCAAATCCCCTCGCCTCCGCGGTTCACGAGAATAAGTCATAGAACTCCGACTGCTCTGGAGGGCGCGAAGTGGCGAAAGTGTAGCCAAGCCGCGAGGGGCTGTCAAGCAAATCGGGACATGATAACAAATATTTACGACCCCCGTTGACGATCATCGCGGGCCGGTGCTAGAAGGCCAAGCACGCTCCCCGTTTCCCCCTCGAGCAAGGAGGCTCCGATGAAGCCCTTCCGTCTCCCCCGCTGGCGCTTCATGAATTGCTGCGGCCACTCCGTCGGGCACGCTGACCGGCCCGTCGACGCGGGCCGGCGCGACTTCCTCAAGGTCGCCGTGACGGGCGCGGCCACCCTGGCCGCCGGCGGCGCCGGCGCGCGCGCGGCCGAGGCGCAGGTCCGCGTCTTCCCGCCCCCGCCGCCCGCCGTCAGCCCGATCGAGGGGTTGATCGACTTCCACACGCACTGCGCGCCGGACGTCTTCGGCCGCGCGGTGGACGACGACGAGTCGGCGCAGCTCTACCTGGCGCGCAAGATGGAGGCGGTCGTCCTGAAGAACCACGTGGCGCTGACCGCCGACCGCGCGTGGCTCGTCCGCAAGCACAATCCCGGGATCAAGGCGTTCGGCGGCATCACGCTCAATGGGCCGTCGGGTGGGGTCAACCCCGAGGCCGTGCAGTGGATGTGGCGCATGCAGGGCGGTTACGGGCGCGTCGTGTGGCTGCCGACCTTCGACGCCGACAACCACGTCAAGCACTTCAAGGACGCCCCCGAGGGCATCAAGGTCGTCGGCCCGGACGGCAAGGCGCTGCCCACCGTGCGCGAGGTCGCGAAGATCTGCGCCCAGCAGAAGCTCGTGCTCTGCACCGGCCACGCTTCACCCACCGAGGTGCTCGCGATCGTCGAGGCCGCGCGCGACGCGGGCTGCGACCGTATCGTCGTCACCCACGCGGAGTTCGAGGTGGTCAACATGACGGTGGAGCAGATGAAGAAAGCCGCCGCCATGGGCGCGAAGATGGAAATCGACGCCATGGGACCGCTCATGGGGCCGAATGCGCACCTGCCGTTCATGCGTCACTGGCGCCAGGTGACCTACAAAGAGTCGGCCTCGCACATCAAGGAGGTCGGCGCCCAGAGCTTCGTGCTCGGCACCGACCTCGGCCAGACGGGCAATCCCTCGCAGCCCGACGGGTATCAGATGCTCGTCGCCGGGCTCCTGGCCGAGGGCATCACGCGGGAGCAGATCAAGACGATGGGTCGAGAGGTGCCCGGCAAGCTCCTCATGGGCTAGCGTTCCACGCTGAACGTCACCGGTCCCGTCACCGCGCGCGGCCCGACGACGCCGCCGGCGCCCCGGGTTTCGCGCGTGATCGTCAGCTCGGCGTCCGTGCGCCAGTAGGAGACCGGCTTGAGACGCAGCGTCGTCTCCTCCCACTGCTCCGGGACGCCTGGGACGGCGACCACGACCACGCGGCGCCAGTCGAGGCCGGCCGTCGTCGGGTTCACGACCTCGAGCACCCGGACCGTCTCGCCACGCAGGTTCTCGAACTCGACGGCCCGCGCTCCCGACTCGGCCTTCGCCGCCTCGGCGAACTCGCCGGCGAGCAGGCGGGCGAGCGACCGCCGCGACTCCGCCGTCTCCGATACCACGCGCGTCGCGCCCGCCGGCCGCGTGGCGAGCACGTCCTCGAGCCGCCGGGCCGAGCGGCGCAGCGTCGCCTCCTCCAGGCGGCGCGTGGTCTCGCCGTACGCGGCCGCGGTCGCGGCGTCGGCTGCGAAGACCTCCACGCCGAGCGAGCCGTCGGCGCGCAGTCGGATGACGCGGAACACGTCCTTGGCCGGCGAGTCCACCACCGCGTCGATCCGGCCCTTGCCGTCCTGATCGAGCAAGCCCACCTGGCTGGCCGCCTCCGGCCAGGCGTCGAACTGCGCGGCGAGCTCGCGCGCGACCGCCGTCGTCGTCTGGCCGCGCAGCGGCGCCAGTGGAATGGCGCCGGCCTGGGCCTCGCGCGCACCCAGCTCGCGCCGCCGCGCCTTGACCGCGGCGTCGAGCGTCGCGGCGACGTCGCGACACGCCACCCGGTCAACGTCAGGGGCACCGGCGGCCGGCGTCGGCGAAGGCAGGGGCGCCTGCGCCGCCGGGCTCTGCGGCAGCGCGGCCAGCTCGCGCTCGAGGCGCCGCTTCTCCTGCTCGAGCGTCTCGAGCTGGCCCTGGGCGTGCGCGGCGCGCGCGAAGTCCAGCTTCACGATCGCCGCGACGCGCGCGTCGTCGACGCGCTGGCGCTCGCGCGGAATCTCCGTGAGCCGCGTGCGGATCTCGGCCGCCCGGCCGCCGGGTGTCGCCGCCGTCGGCGCACCGGCCGCCGTGCCCGCGCGCGCCGCAACGAGCCTGCGCGCGGCGTCCGACGCGCGCGCGTGCCCCGCCAGCCGCTCGCGTCCCGCCTGGCAGTCCGCCTCCGGCGTCTGGGCCGCCGCCGGCGCGACGATCGTGACGGCCAGCGCCAGCATCGTCGGCGTCACCCTCGCGGTCCGCATGACTCTCCTACCTTCCGAGCGCCCGCTCGACGAGCGACAGCGCGAAGTAGACGACGAAGGCGACGGACGCCGCGTAGACCATCCAGTGCACGCGCCGGCCCTGCCCGCTCAGCAGCTTGACGGCGGCGTAGGTGATGAAGCCCGCGCCGATGCCGTTGGTGATCGACCACGTGAACGGCATCACCAGCATCGTCACGAACGCGGGGATCGCCTCGTCGTAATCGTCCCAGGGGATGTCGCGCGCCACGGCCATCATGTAAAAGCCGACGATGACGAGCGCGGGCGCGGTGGCCTGGGCCGGGATCACGCTGGCGAGCGGCGACAGCCACATCGCGCCGAGGAAGAGCACGCCGGTCACGACGGGCACGAGCCCGGTGCGCCCGCCCTCGGCGACGCCCGCCGCGCTCTCGATGTAGGTCGTGTTGCTGCTCGCGTTGGCCAGGCCGCCGGCGGCGGCGCCGAGCGAATCGACGAGGAGGACGCGATCCACCCGGGGGAGTCGCCCGTGCGCGTCGAGGAAGCCGCCCTTGCCGCCGACGCCGATGATCGTGCCCACCGTGTCGAAGAAGTCGCTGAGCATGATCGAGAACGTCACGAGCACGGCCGTGACGACGCCGAGGCGCGCGATCGCGCCGAAGTCCAGGCGCCCGAACGTCGAGAAGTCCGGCGCCTGCACGAGCGCCCGCGGCAGCGTGGCGGCGCCGGGCGTCGGAAAGCCCTGCCAGCCGCCGACCGCACCGTTGAGCACGATGGCGAGGGCCGTCGAGCCGAGGATGCCGATCAGCAGCGCGCCGCGCACGCGCCGCGCCATCAGCCACGCCGTCAGCACGAAGCCGAGCACGAAGACGACGGCGGGCAGCGTGTCGAACCGGCCGAGGCCGACGGGCAGCGGGCTCTTGTCCGGCTTCACCACGAACCCGGCCGTGAAGAAGCCGATGAAGGCGATGAAGAGGCCGATGCCGACGCTGATCGCGCGCTTGAGCCCGAGCGGAACGGCGTCGAGCATGGCCTGGCGAAAGCGCGTCAGCACCAGGAGCGTGATGACCACGCCCTCGAGGAAGACGATCGTCATCGCCTGCGGCCACGTGAGGCCACGGCCGGCCACCAGCTCGAAGGCCACCACCGCGTTCAGCCCCATGCCGGGCGCGAGCGCGAACGGATAGTTGCTGGCGATCCCCATGGCGATCGACAGCAGGCCCGCCGTCAGGCAGGTGACGGTGAGGGTCGGCGAGAACGGCAGCCCCTTGCCCTCCAGTCCGGCCACGCCGCTGTACCCGAGGACGATGGGGTTCACGAAGATGATGTAGGCCATGACCATGAACGTGGTCACGCCCGCGCGGACCTCGGTCGCGAGGTCGGTGTGACGCTCGGTGAACCCGAACCACCGCTCGAGGAAGGCCCCGGCCATGCGCGCGGCGGCAGTGTATCACCGCCGCGCGCCCGGCCGGAACCGGCTAGAGCGAGCGGAGGAAGTTGACGAGATCCTGCTTCTGCGGCTCCGGCAGCGCGTTGAACCGGTCGACGATCGCGTTGGCCTCGGACGCCTTGAACTGCGCGTTCCCCGCGCTCTTGTGGGCGCGGATGGCCACGATCAGATCGCTCGTACGCCCGTCGTGCAGGAAGAAGAGCCGCTTGCCGAGACCCCAGAGCGGCGAGGTCCTGAACTCGTCGCCGAGCGCCTCGCCCTGACTGACCTCGTCGGCCAGCCCCGGCCCCATGTTGTGCAGGAGCAGGTCGGAGAACAGGTTCACCGGCTTGGTGTCGAGCGCCTGCACCGTCGAGGCGCCGGTGTACAGCGTGGGAGTGTGACACAGCGCGCAGCCGATCACGCCGAAGGTCGTGCGGCCGCGGTCGATCGAGGCGGCGCCGCCCGGCATGTTCGGGGACGGATACGGCGGGCCGAGGAAGCGCATGAAGAAGGCGAACCTCTCGATGGCGCTGATCGCCTCGGCCCCGGTCGTGCTGTCGGTGTTGGTGACGTTGTTGGGCGTGGTCACGAGCTGGCAGGCGGGCGTTTCGTCACGCTCGGTCTGGAACAGCTCGTTGGTGATGCCCATCTCCACGTTGTAGGCCTCGCCCGAGAACAGCAGGAGCGACTTGTTCTGCGCCTTCCAGCCGAACCGCGCGATCGTCCCGTCGTTGCCGTTATTGTTCGCCTCCCCGGTGATCCGGATCCGGTTTGGCCGGCCGACGATCCCGAGCGAGGCCTTGACGGAGGCGTTCGCGCGTTGATTGGCGACGATTGTGGCGTCGGGGATCTGCTCGATCAACCCGGCGCCGAACATCGGGGTGGGAATGCGAAAGATCACGTTGTCGTTGGCGAGCTGCCGCTCGAAGTTAGGCTGCCTGATCGTGCAGCCGCTGGCGTCGGCGTCGGGCGTGCCCTCGTTGCGGCCGCTGATCACGAAGAGCCCATGGACGCCGCCGTCCGGCGTGCCGTCGGCCTTGCGCTTGAACCGCGCCTCCCGTACCGGGCCGTCGTTCGTGATGAAGGGCGGGACCGTGTTGCGCGCCCCGAACGCCGTCGCCACCGCGACCTGAGGATTCAACGCCGGGCTCGTTCCCCCGACCGCCGGCTGGCTGTGACACCCCACGCAGCTGTCGAGATTGAAGCGAGGCCCGAGGCCTTCGCCGAGACCGTCGACCTCCCGGAATTCGTCTCTGCCGACGTCGAAAAAGACGCGTTGCGACGCCGTGAGACCGGCCAGGTGCGCTCCGGCGCCCGGGCCGCCACCACGAACGCCCGGATCGCGAGCCAAAAACTGGGCGCCTGCCGCGCCCACCATGATCACCGTCACGAGCGGCACCCCCGCGATGAGCAGTTTGAGGTTGGTCATGTCAACACCCCCGGTGCCAAGCAGCCCGACATCGGCGCGACACGCCGATGGTCGTCATAGGCCGGAGGTCGCAACCCGGATGCCACGACTCCCGGTCGACGCAACTGGCGGGAAACGCTCGCGGCCGGATGCGATGTGATCGTCGGCGGCAGGACGAAGAGCGTCAGTGGCGCGACAGCGCGGCAACGACGCGGGGCCGGCGTGCGCGTTGACACCGGCCCCGCGTCACGTTGGCGTCAGCGCTTTTCGGCGGTGGTGGGATCGATGACGTTCTTGATCTCGGAGATCTTGTTGGCGGGGAAGCCGCCCTCCTGCGCGTGCTTGCGCACCAGCTCCTCGCTCGGCGCCACGTACACGCAATAGACCTTGTCGCCGGTCACGTAGCTCTGCACCCACTGGATCTGCGGGCCGAGGCGCTGGAGCACGCTGCACGATTTTTCGGAGATGGCGCGCAGCTCCTGTGCGGTGAGCTTGCCGGCGCCGGGGATCTCGCGCTCGATGAGGTACTTGGGCATGGTCTCCTCCTATCGTCGGAATTTCTTGAAGTCGACGGGCCGTTTTTCGACGAAGGCATTGCGTCCTTCCATCGCCTCCTCGGTCCCGTAATAGAGGTTGAGGGCCGTGTGCGCGAACTGCGCCACGCCCGCGCGCGGCTCGGAGTCGATGTTGAACGACTGCTTGGCCAGCGCGAGCGCGGTCGGGCTCTTGTCGAGCAGCTCGCGGCACCACTGCTCGACCTCGGCGCGCAGGCCGCCGGGCGGCACCACCTTGTTGACCAGGCCCATCGCCAGCGCCTCCTGCGCCGAGTACTGACGGCAGAGATACCAGATCTCGCGCGCTTTCTTCTCGCCCACCACGCGTGCCAGGTACCCGGTGCCGTGGCCGGCGTCCACGCTGCCCACGCGCGGGCCCGTCTGGCCGAACACGGCCGTGTCGGCGGCGATCGAGAGGTCGCAGAGCACGTGCAGCACGTGGCCGCCGCCGATGGCGAAGCCGTTGACCATCGCGATCACCGGCTTGGGGATGTGGCGGATCGCGCTGTGCAGCGCCTCCACGTCCATGGGGCGCTGATCCCTGGCATAGCCGCCGTGCCCGCGCTCCTTCTGGTCGCCGCCGGCGCAGAACGCCTTGTCGCCGGCGCCGGTCAGCACGACCACGCCGATCGACGGATCCCAGCGTGCGTCGACGAACGCGTCGGTCAGATCGGCGACGGTCTTCGTGCGGAAGGCGTTACGCACCTCCGGCCGGTTGATCGTGATCCAGGCGACGCCGGCCTTCTTCTCGTACAGGATGTCGGTGGACGTCATGTCGCGTGATTTTACGCTAGAGCGGCTTCTTCAGCAGCCGGCCCAGCTCGCCGATGACGCCGCGGCGGAACGTCAGCACGCAGACGATGAAGATGGTGCCCTGCACGATGGTCAGCCAGGAGCCGATCTGGGCCAGGTAGTGCTCGAGCGAGATCACGAGGAAGGCGCCGACCACCGGTCCGAAGACGGTCCCCATCCCGCCGAGCAGCGTCATGAGCACGACCTCACCCGACATCGTCCAGTGCACGTCGGTGAGCGAGGCGAGCTGGAACACGAGCGCCTTGGTGGCGCCGGCCGTGCCGGCCAGCGTCGCCGAGAGCACGAACGCGATCAGCTTGTACCGCTCGGCCTGGTAGCCGAGCGAGGTCGCGCGCGGCTCGTTCTCGCGGATCGCCTTGAGCACCTGGCCGAAGGGGGAGTGGATCGACCGGTAGACGACGAGGAACCCGAGCAGGAACACCGCGAGGACGACGAAGTACATCGTGTACGTCTGGCGGAGGTCGAGCACGCCGAACATCGTCCCGCGCGGCACCGCCTGGATGCCGTCTTCGCCGCCCGTGAACTTCGCCTGGAGCGAGAAGAAGAAGATCATCTGCGCGAAGGCGAGCGTGATGTTCGCGAAGTAGATGCCGCGGCTCCGGATCGTGAGGGCGCCGATGACCACGCCGAGGGCCGCCGCCACCAGCGTGCCGAACACGATCGCCGACTCCGGCGCGAAGCCCCACACCTTGGCGGCGTGCGCCGACGCGTAGCCGGCGCAGCCCAGGAAGGCGGCGTGGCCGAAGGAGAGGAGCCCCACGTAGCCGACGAGGAGGTTGAAGGCGCACGCGAACAGCGCGAAGCAGAGCGCCTTCATGAGGAACACGGGGTAGACGACGAACGGCGCCAGCACGAGGAGCGTCACCATGGCTCCGAAGGCGACGATCTGGTGGATCGGCGTGGTGCCGCTGATCTCCACGGCGACGGGCCGCGCGCTCGTCCCGGGAGCGGTCAGGGTGCTCACGTCGCGCGTCCGAAGAGTCCGGCCGGGCGGACCAGCAGCACCAGCGCCATGATCACGAAGATCACGGTGTTCGAGGCCTCCGGGTAGAAGACTTTGGTGAAGCCCTCGATCACGCCGAGCCCGAAGCCCGTCACGATGGAGCCCATGATCGAGCCCAGGCCGCCGATGACGACCACCGCGAAGACGACGATGATGAGGTCGGCGCCCATCAACGGGTTGACCTGGTAGATCGGCGCCGCCAGCACGCCGGCGAGCGCCGCCAGGGCCACGCCGAAGCCATAGGTGAGCGTGATCATGCGCGGCACGTTGATGCCGAAGGCCTGCACCAGCGTCGGGTTCTCGGTGGCCGCGCGCAGGTAGGCGCCGAGCTTCGTGCGCTCGATCACGTACCAGGTGGCGAAGCAGACGACCAGCGAGAACACGACGACCCACGCCCGGTAGGTCGGCAGGAACATGAAGCCGAGGTTGTAACCGCCGGTGAGCTGCGCAGGCGCCGTGTAGGGCAGCCCCGAGGAGCCGAACTGGTTGCGGAAGACGCCCTGCACCACCAGGGCCACCCCGAAGGTCAGCAAGAGGCCGTACAGGTGGTCCAGCTGGTAGAGACGTTTGAGCATGGTCCGTTCGAGAACAATCCCGAACAGACCGACGACGACGGGAGCCAGGAGCAACGACGGCCAGTAGCCGAGCCCCGTCCACTGGAGCGCGAAGTACGCGACGAAGGCGCCCATCATGTACTGAGCGCCGTGCGCGAAGTTGATGATGTTGAGCAGGCCGAAGATGACCGAGAGCCCGAGGCTCAGCAGCGCGTAGAAGGCGCCGTTGATCAGCCCGATGAGGAGCTGGCCGAACAGCGCCTGCGTCGGCACCCCGAAGATCGTCACGCCCCGCGCTCCCCGCCGCCCGCGCCCGTTATTTCTTCACGAGCGGGCAGTGGCCCTGGTCCATCGGCCGGAACGCCTGCTCGGCGGGGACGGTGGCGCGGACCTTGTAGTAGTCCCACGGTCCTTTGGACTCCGACGGCTTCTTCACCTCGAACAGGTAGACGGGATGGATCTTGCGACCGTCGGCGCGCACCATGCCCTTGCCGAAGACCGGATCGTCGGTGGGCAGCTCCTTCATCTTCGCGATGACCTTCGGGCCGTCGTCGCTCTTCAGCGCCTCGACCGCCTTGAGGTAGTGGAGCACCGCCGAGTACACGCCCGCCTGGGCCATGGTCGGTTTCGCCTGGCGGTGGCGCTCGGCGAACTTCGTCGAGAACGCGCGCGTGCGGTCGTTGAGGTCCCAGTAGAACGACTCCGTCAGCAGCAGACCCTGCGCCTTCTCGAGCCCGAGCGCGTGGACGTCGGTGAGGAACACGAGGAGGCCGGCGAACTGCTGTCCCCCCTTCACGATGCCGAACTCCGCCCCCTGCTTGATGGCGTTGATGGTGTCGGCGCCCGCGTTGGCGAGCCCGATGACCTTGGCCTTGGAGCTCTGGGCCTGGAGCAGGAACGACGAGAAGTCGGCGTTCGGGAACGGGTGGCGCACCTTGCCCACCACCTTGCCGCCGTTCTTCACCACCACCGCTTCCGTGTCGCGCTCGAGATCGTGGCCGAACTTGTAGTCGGCGGTGAGGAAGAACCACGTGTCACCGCCGGTCTTCACGACGGCCGACCCCGTGCCGTTCGCGAGCGACCAGGTGTCGTAGGTCCAGTGGATCGCATTCGGCGAGCATTGCGGCCCGGTGAGGTCGGAGGTGGCGCCGGTGGAGACGATGAGCGCCTTGTTCTTCTCTCGCGCGATCTGGTTGACCGCGAGCACCACCGACGACGTGGGCACGTCGATGATGACGTCCACCTTGTCGGCGTCGAACCACTGACGTGCGATCGACGAGCCGACGTCCGGCTTGTTCTGATGGTCGGCGACGAGGACCTCGACCTTCATCCCCTTCTTGGCGGCGCCGAAGTCCTCGATGGCCATCCTGGCGGCCACCACCGAGCCGGGACCGGCGAGGTCGGCGTAGGTGCCCGACTGGTCGTTCATGATCCCGATCTTGATCACGCCGTCGGAGATCTGGGCGTGGGCGGGGGCGGCGACCACGGCGAGCGCCGCCACCAGCGTCACGATGCGAAGCACGTTCATCGTCTGGCTCCTTTCTAGACTCCGAGATACTCGTGCAGCTTGTCCATGTGGGTAGCGAGCTCGGCGTTGGCGATGGCGTCGACGACGCGCCCGTGCTCCATGACGTAGTGCCGGTCCGCGACGGTGGCCGCGAAGCGGAAGTTCTGCTCGACGAGGAGGATCGTGAAGCCCTCCGACTTCAGGCGGCGGATGGTGGCGCCGATCTGCTGGACGATCACGGGGGCGAGCCCCTCCGTCGGCTCGTCCAGCAGCAGCAGGCGCGCGCCCGTCCTCAAGATCCGTGCGATGGCGAGCATCTGCTGCTCGCCGCCGGAAAGCTTGGTGCCCTGGCTGCGCCGGCGCTCGCGGAGGTTCGGGAACAGCGTGTGGATCGCCTCCACGGACAGCCCGCCCGGCCGGACGGCCGGGGGCAGCATGAGGTTTTCCTCGACGTTGAGGCTGGCGAAGATGCCGCGCTCCTCCGGGCAGAAGGCGATGCCGAGCCGCGCGATGTGATTCGACGGCCGCGCGATCAGCTCGTGCCCGTCGAAGCTCACGGCGCCGCGCCGCCGGCCGACGATGCCCATGATCGACTTCAGGGTGGTCGTCTTGCCCGCGCCGTTGCGGCCCAGCAGCGTCACCACCTCGCCCGGCCGCACGTCGAAGGTGACGCCGTGCAGGATGTGCGACTCGCCGTACCAGGCGTGCAGCTCGCGGACGGCCAGGAGCGGCGCCGTCTCAGGCATGCCCCGATCCCATGTAGGCCTCGACCACCTCGGGGTTGCGCGACACGCTCGGATAGTCGCCCGCGGCCAGGACCTCGCCTCGTGCCAGGACGGTGATGGTGTCCGACAGGTTCTCGACGACGCCGAGATTGTGTTCCACCATGAGCACGGTTCGATTGGCCGCCACTCGTTTGATGAGCGCGGTGATCCGGTCGACGTCCTCGTGGGTCATGCCGGCGGTGGGCTCGTCGAGCAGCATCATCTCCGGGTCCAGCGCCAGCGTGGTGGCGATCTCGAGCGCGCGCTTGCGGCCGTAGGGCAGCTCCACGGCCGGCGTCGCCGCGAACTCGGCCAGCCCCACCGCGTCGATCAGCTCGACGGCGCGCCCGTTGAGCGCGTCGAGCACCCGCTCGCTGCGCCAGAAGTCGAACGAGGCGCCGCGGCGCCGCTGCAGCGCGATGCGCACGTTCTCGAGCACGCTGAGGTGCGGGAAGACGGCCGAGATCTGGAAGGAGCGCACGAGCCCCATGCGCGCGATGGCGGCGGGCTTGCTGCCCGTGATGTCGCGGCCGTTGAAGCGGATGCGCCCCGCCGTCGGCGTCAGGAAGTGCGTGAGGAGGTTGAAGCAGGTCGTCTTGCCGGCCCCGTTGGGCCCGATCAGCGCGTGGATCGAGCCTCGCCGCACGCGGAGGCCGACGTTCCTCACGGCCACGAAGCCGCGGAACTCCTTGGTGAGCCCCTCGGTCTCGAGGATGACGTCGGACGTCACGGTGCCGGTCGCGGATGGAACACGGGCTCGCGCTTCTCCTTCCACGCGCGGTTGGCCTCGCCCGTCTCCCACGAGCGCATGCAGTCGTCCTGCGCGCGCAGCACGTCCTCCACGAGCGCGCGCGGATCGGCGTGGAACGACGCCTGGAGCAGCCGCTTGATGTGGCCGTTGGCCGTCGGCGCCTGGTGGCGCAGCCGCTCGAGGAGGACGGCCAGCGCCGCGTCCACCTCGAACGGCGCGCACACGCGCGTGACGAGACCGATGGCGTGCGCCGCCTCGGCGGAGACGTCGTCGTTGAGCAGCGAGAGCTCCTTGGCGCGCGCGAGCCCGATCAGCCGCGCCAGCCGCAGCACGGAGCCGTCGGGGATGATGCCGTGGTGCGAGGCGCCGAGGCCGACCACGGCGTCGCTCGTGGCCAGCCGGAGGTCGCACGCCACCGCGAGCTGGAGCCCGCCCCCGATCGAGTAGCCGTGCAGGACGGCGATGGCGACCTTCGGCATGTCCTCTAACAGATTCAGGGCGCGGATCCAGTGGCGGTAGAACGACTCGTCGATGGCGCCGGCCGCGAGCGCGGTGCGGTCCATCCCCGAGCAGAAGGCGCGGCCCGCGCCGCGCACCACGACGACGAACGTCGCGGCGTCGCCCGCCGCGCGCTCCACGCACTCCGCGAGGGCCGCGGCGAGCGCGGTGTCGAGCGCGTTGAGCACGGACGGCCGGTTGAGAGTGATCCAGCTCACGCCGTCCCGCGCCTCGTAGATCACGGGAGCGGACGTGCTACGATCTGACTGCTTCCCAGCCGCGGGTTCAGCCATGGAGAGTGCGGCCTAACGTATGGAAAGACCGCGATCCTGTCAAGGAGACGCCCTATGCCGCGAGCGAGCAGACGCGATTTCCTGACGACGTCCGCCGGCGCGCTGCTGGCCGTCGGCGCCCCGCGCATCGGTCACGCGCAGACGGCGGTCAAGGTCGGCACCGCCGTGCTCGGCGATTACGCGCTGGCCGGGCCGTTCATCGTGGCCGACGCGAAGGGCTTGTTCAAGATCGAGGGACTGGCCGCCGAGTTCGTCCCCTTCCGCGGCGGCCCGGACCTCGTGAAGGCGGTCGTCGCCGGTGAGCTCCTCCTCGGCGCGGCCGGCAGCACGGACATCCTCGTGGCTCGCGAGGCGGGGCAGCCGTTGAAGATGGTGGCCACGCACACCGAAGGCAACCACTTCACCCTCAACGTCGCGCCGGACGTGGCGGCCGCCGCGGACTTGAAGGGCAAGACGATCGGCGTCACGCGCGTCGGCGCCACCACGTGGGTCTTCGCGCGCATGTTCGCCAAGCAGCAAGGGTGGGATCCGGATCGCGACGTGAAGATCGTCGGACTCGGAGGCCTCGACGGGCAGCTGGCCGCGCTCGCGCGCAAGGAGATCGCGGCCTTCGTCTGGGGTGACGGCGGCGCCGTCACGCAGCTCGCGGGCAAGTCCAAGGTGTTGCTGCGACTCGACGCGGTGACGCCCAGATGGATCAGCCAGATCCAGTACGCCTCCGAGGACGGTATCAAGAAGAACGCCGACCAGATCCGCAAGGCGCAGAAGGCGATCTTCGGGGCCTTACGCTTCATGAAGGACCAGACGAACGACGCCGCGAAGCTCGTCTCGGCGAAGATCGGCTGGAGTCCGGAGGCCGTGCTCGCCGCGCACAAGATCTCGAGCCCGCTCTTCTCGCTGGACGGCCAGGTGAGCATGCAGGCGCTGGGGTCCATGCAGGACACGCTCCTCGAATACGAGGTGATCAAGAAAAAGCTGCCGCTCGAGGAGCACGTGGCGCGCGAGTTCTTCCCCGTCCGGCTTTGAGCCGCGCGCGTCTCGCGCTCGCCGCAACTCTCCTGCTCGTCGGGCTCCCCGCGATCGCGCACGCGCAGGTCTTCCTCGCCTCCAAGCCGAACGCCCCGTTCGAGATCGGACCGCTCTTCGTCCGCGCCAGCGTGACGCCGAGCCTCGGGGCGCTCGACGTGAACGTCATCTGGAGCATCGTGCTGCCCGCGACGCGCTCGGCCTCCGGCGTCGAGCAGGATCTCTATCTGATGTGGCCGGGCAGCCTGGTGGCCGACGCCAAGCTGGGCCAGGGCGATCCCGCCCTCGACAAGTACATCGCGGATCGGGGCTTCAAGGTGACGCGCTCCGGCCGTCTGACCATGACGGCGCAGAACCTCTATCGCTCGGGCCCCGACCGTGCCGAGCCCATCGAGGGCGGCGCGCCGTTCGTGACCTTCTTGCGTCAGGACTCGGGTCCCCTCGGGAGCACGACGCCGGCGTCGTTCATCCGAATCCCGTGGGACCCGCGCGCGCTCAACCGCGCCTATCTCATGCGGCTCAGCATGAAGGCCGAGGGCCTCATCCGCCCGAAGCCGGCGACGTGGCTCGAGCACACGCTCTGGGGCAACCGCTACCGCCTGTTGCTCTCGTTCAACGAGGTGCGGCAGCGCGCGCTCTTCCGCCTCTATCTCGAGCACAGGGACCGCGTCGTGCGACTCAGCGAGGATCCCGCGCAGCTCATCGTCGACTTCGCCGAGAACGACCGGCTGAAGATCGACGAGCTGTCCCCGCACTCCGCGACACGGCAGCCCAGCGAGAGCCGCGCCAAGACGGAGCGCGTGTCGCTGTTCCTCGACCGCTCGGAGGGCCTCATTCCACAAGTCCTGATGGTCCAGTTCGGCTACTTCTCGGGGTTCCAGTCGTGGGCGCCGGTCCTGATCCCGCTCGCCATCTTCGCAGCCGGCAACGTCGGCGGCGTGCTGCTGCGCAGCGTCGCAGAGCGGCTCAGCAAGCGCTGGGCGGGACGCGTCGGTTTCTGGAGCAAGACCGCGGAGGACAGGACGCGCGAGACGGGCGTGGTGCTCGACAGGGACACACTGGCCAGGATCAGGCCCGGGACGACGACCTACGAGCAGGTGCTCGATCTGTGCGGCCGCACGGTGGAGGAGCGGACGTCACCGCTCGGCGCCCCCGACCGCCGCACGCTCGTCTACCGTGGCCGGCGCATCGTCCCGCGCCGCCGCCGTGTGGCCGGGCTGCTCGCGACGGTCACGCACTGGGACGTCGAGGACCACGAGGTGGAGATCGTGCTGGAGCACGACATCGTGCGCGACGTCCAGGCTCACGTGCGCCGCTCGCGACTCATGGAGCCGGCGACGGTCTAGATGGGGGGCCATTTCGGGGCCCCCCATTACTAAGGGCGAGGTGACTACACGCTCACGGGCTCGCCCACCGGCACGCGCGACAGCGCGTACTCCGGCAGCGAGACGTGCTCGTGGCAGACCCGGCAGTGGAAGTCGAGCTCCAGTCCCTGGCGCCTTCTCAAGAAGGCCATCGGCTGACCGCACCGCGTGTGGTGCAGCCCGTCTTCGCCGAGGAAAACGGTGGTGATGGTCGGCGTCTCGTTGGCTGCCGGCTTGACCGTCGCGACTGCCATGGCTGCTTTGCCTCCTGCTCTTGTCCCGGCGGGTGCCGGCTCACGGCAGGTCTCTTAGGCAAGGGCCATTCCATGGCTGACCGTCGCTCAACTCATTGTTTTCTTTAACCTCAAAGGTCAGACCGTGGCCAAACGGACAAAAACCGCTCACGGCCTCCGTGGAAATATTGTCCGGGCGGTGACCAAACGCGGCAGGGTCAGACCTTGTACCGCTTGAGCGCCGCCTGGGACAACGCGCAGCCGAGGCCGGGCTGCTCGCTCAGCACGACGCAGCCGGCCTCGATCGCCACCGGCTCGGTGAAGAGCGGCTCCCACCAGCCCATGTGCTCGAGGATCAGCGCGTTCGGCGTCGCCGCGAGCAGGTGCGCGGAGGTCTCCGTGAAGAGATGCGAGGACACGGGCTGCTGCCAGGCGTGGCAGAGCGCGGCCGCGCGCAGGAACTCGGTGGGGCCGCCCATTCGCTGGAGATCCGGCATCAGCACGTCGGCGGCGCGCGCCTCGAGGTGGCGCTTCATGCCCGCGCTGCCGTAGTCCGTCTCGCCGGTGGCGATGCGCATGTCGAGCGCGGCCGCGACGCGCGCGCAGCCCGCGAGGTCGTCGTAGGGCAGCGGCTCCTCGAGCCAGTAGAGGTCGTGCTCCTCCAGCCGCCGCCCCACGCGGATCGCCGTCGGCTCGTCCCAGCCCTGATTGACGTCGGCCAGCAGCGCGGCGTCGCCGCCCAGCGCTTCGCGCACGATCCGCACGCGCTCGACGTCTTCCTCGGGATCGGCGCGGCCGACGCGGATCTTCATCGCGCGGTGGCCCGCGGCGCGGAAGTCCTCGGCCTCGCGCAGGAGCGCGTCCAGGCTCCCGTCGATCCACAGCCCGCTCGAGGCGTAGGTCGGCACGCGCGTGCGGTCGCCGCCGAGGAGCCGGAACAGCGGCAGGTTCGCCGCGCGCGCGGCGAGGTCCCAGCACGCCGTGTCGAGCGCCGCGAGCGCGATGAGCGACGGCCCCGCGTGGCCGATGAAGTTCAGCGCCCGCCACGCCTCGGCGTGCCGCGCCTGCGGCGCCGGCGCCCGGCCGACGTAGGTCTCCGCGAGATCCTCCACCAGCTCGGCGAGCGCGCGCGCGCGGCGCGCGCCGAACGCGAAGCAGTAGCCCGCGCCCACGAGGCCGGCGTCGGTGCGCATCTCGACGGCGACCGTGTCGGCGCGGGCGTGATCGTGGCGCGCGGTGCGCACGGGACGCGGAAGCGGGACGGACAGCCGGTGGACGACGACGTCGGTGATCTTGAGCTTCATCGGGGCTCCCCTCGCCACTGCGACAGGCGGTCGTTCAACACGTCCAGCGAGAGCACGATGACGATCGACGCCGCCGACACGAGGGCGGTGGCGGCGAACAGCTCGGGCGCCCGGAAGCCGTTGGCGAGCGACGACAGGACGTACCCCATGCCGCGCACGCCCGCGAACATCTCGACCACGAGCACGCCGAGCAGGCAGAAGACGACCCCGAGCCGCATGCCCGCCAGGACGGTGGGGACGATGGCCGGCAGCACGACCTTCCAGTAGAGCTGCCAGCGCCGCGCCCCGAACGCGCGCGCGACGGTCACGAGGGTGCGGTCCACGTCGCGCACGGCGCCCGTCACGAGCACGAGGATCGGAAACACGCCGTGGATGGTCGCGTAGACGACGGCCGGCGTGGCGCCGAAGCCGAGGAACAGCACGATCCACGGCAACACGAGGATCTTCGGCATCCCGTAGAGCGCGATCACGAACGGGTTGACGGCCTGGCGCAGCGGGCGCACCGAGCCGAGCAGGATGCCGCCGCCCACGCCGATGACCACCGCGAGCACGTAGGCGATGGCGGTCTTGAGCAGCGTGTCGCCGAGGCCGGCCAGCGCGGCGCCGCCGATGCGGCCGAAGGCGCGCAGGACGGCGCTGGGCGCCGGGACGAAGAGCGGGTCCACCCACCCCGCGCGCGCCACGCCCTCCCAGGCGAGCAGCAGCGCCGTCACGCTCAGCACCTGCACGACGCGCACCCGAGGCGTTAGTCGGTCCATCGCTGGGCGCGGTGCTCGACGGCGCTGGCGAGCGCGTCGGAGCCGACGATCAGGACGAGCGTGACCACGACGAGCGCGATGTAATCCGCGGTGCGGAAGAGGCCATAGGCGTGGTTGATCAGCGAGCCCATGCCCGACTTGCTGCCGAGGATCTCGCCGACGATCACGCCGATGACGGTGAGCGCGAGCCCGGTCCGCAGGCCGCCCACCAGCGTGAACAGCATGGCGGGCAGCGTCACCTTGCGGAACGCGGTGAGGCCGTCGGCGCCGAAGGCGCGCGCCACCACCAGCATCTGCGGGCTCACCTGGCGGATGCCGGCGAGCACCGCGAGCGTGATCGGGAAGAAGCCGAGCAGGAAGCCGAACGCGATCTTCGACGCGGCGTCGAGGCCGAAGAAGAGCATGAGCGACGGGTACCAGACGACGGCGGGCACCGCGTAGAGCGCGGCCAGGATCGGTCCGTACGCGCGGCCCACCAGCCGGTTGAAGCCGAGCGCGAAGCCGCATCCCAGGCCAGCGACGATGGCGAGGGCGTAGGCGACCAGGATCTCGCGCAGCGTGAGGAGCAGGTGCTCGGCCAGGTCGGGATAGGAATCCCGCGCGAGCAGCCGGCCGAGCGCGGGCACCGCGGCCGAGGGCGGCACGTAGAGCAGCGGGTTCGCCGTGCGGCCCACGATCTCCCAGGCGCCGAGCAGCGCGACGACGATCGCCACGCGGATCGCCAGGACCTTCATGGATGAGGCTCGCCCATCGCGCGCAGGGATTCGTCGCGGATGTCGCTCCACAGCTTCGCGCGCAGGGCCACCAGCTCGGACGACTCCATGGCGCGCGGGTACGGCATCGGGAGCTCGAGCACGCTCTTGATGCGGCCGGGCCGCGCGGTCATGACGACGACGCGAGTGGACAGCGCGAGCGCCTCGTGCAGGCTGTGGGTGACGAACACGACGGTCTTGCGCATGCGGCGCCAGATGTCGAGCAGCCACTCGCCCATCAGCACGCGCGTCTGCTCGTCGAGGGCGCCGAAGGGCTCGTCCATCAGCACGATCGGGGTGTCGATGGCGAGCGCGCGGCCGATGGCGACGCGCTGCCGCATGCCGCCCGACAGCTCGCGCGGGTACTTCGCCGCGAAGTCGCGCAGGCCGAGCGGGCCGAGCAGGTCCGTCGCCACCTGGCGGCGGCGCGCGGCCGGCACGCCCTGGAGCTCGAGGCCGAACTCCACGTTCTCCAGCGTCGTGCGCCAGGGAAAGAGGCCCGGGTCCTGGAAGACCGTGGCCACGCGACGCGGATCGGGACGCTCCACCGGCCGGCTGTCGACGACGACGCGCCCGGCGTCGGCGGTGACGAGGCCGCCGAGCATGCCGAGCAGCGTGGACTTGCCGCAGCCCGAGGGACCGATCAGGGTGCAGAACTCGCCGCCGCCGACCGAGAGCGAGATGTCGCGCAGCGCGTCCACCGGCCCGGAGGACGTGACGTAGCGCTTGGAGACGCCCTCGACGACGATCAGCTCGCTCAAGGGGTCTTGAGTATCTCGCGGGCGATGACGAGCCGCTGGACTTCCGACGTCCCCTCGCCGATCTCGGTGAGCTTGGCGTCGCGAAAGATGCGCTCGACGGGGAACTCCGTGATGTAGCCGGCGCCCCCGTGGATCTGCACGGCCTTCGTCGCCGCCTTCATCGCCGCCTCGGAGGCGAACACCTTGGCCATGGCGGCGGCGTGCATGGCCGGCCGGCCCGCGTCCTTGAGCCACGCCGCGCGCAGCAGGAGCAGCCGCGCGACTTCGACGTCGGTCGCGACGTCCGCGATCATCCCCTGCAGGCCGTTGAACTCGGCGAGCGTCTTGCCGAAGGCCGAGCGCTGCTTCATGTACTTCACCGCCGCGTCCACCGCGGCCTGCGCGATGCCGACGGCCATGGCCGCCATCGCGATGCGCCCGCCCTCCAGCACCTGCATCGCCTGCACGAACCCCTGGCCCTCGGCGCCGAGCAGGTGATCGGCCGGCACGCGCGCGTCCTCGAAGATCAGCTCCGCGGTGTCGGAGGCGTGCAGCCCGAGCTTGCGGTACGGCGTGCCCGCGCGGAAGCCCGGCGTCCCCTTCTCGAGCACGAAGGCCGAGATCCCCTTGGCGCCCTTCGTCGGGTCGGTGCGCGCCATCACCACGGCCGTCTGGCCGACCGACGCATTGGTGATGAACGCTTTGCTCCCGTTCAGCACGTATTCCCCGCCGCGCCGCTCGGCGCGCGTGATCAGCGCCGCCGCATCCGAGCCGGAGCCGGGCTCGGTCAGCCCCCACGCGCCGAGCACCTCGCCGCTGGCGAGCCTCGGCAGCCACTTCGCCTTCTGCTCGGGCGACGCGAAGAGGTTGACGTGGTTGGTGCAGAGCGAGTTGTGGGCCCACATCGTGATGCCGACGGAGGCGTCGCCGCGGTTGAGCTCCTCGACGATCAGCGCGTAGGAGACGTAGTCGAGCCCCGCGCCCCCGTATTCCTCGGGCACGAGCGCGCCGAGGAAGCCGAGGGGCCCGAGCTTGGCGACGATCGCGTGCGGGAACTCGTGGCGCTCGTCGTAGGGCGCGATCTTTTCGTGCAGCTCCGCCTCGGCGAAGTCGCGCGCGACGTCGCGCGCCTGCTTCTGCTCGGGCGTGAGCTCGAAATCCATCGCGTCAGGCCGAAGCCCGCCGATCGTCCGTCACTGCGGCTTGCTCTTCAGCTCCGCGTCGTGGGCCTTGATGAAGGCGCGAATCTCGTCGGCCAGGTCGAGCAGCTTCGCCCACTGCTCCTTGTACAGCGTGACCGGGAAGCGTCCGAGCCCGTACACCGACACGCCGCCCTTCTCGCTCACCTTCAGCGACACCGCGCCACGCCGGATCGTCGACGCCTTGAGGGCGGCGTTCTCCGCGCGGAGGCGCTCCAGCTCGGATTGCACGTTCTCGTCAGCCACCACCAGCCTCCATGCGCGTCATCGGAGCGCGCTCTTGATGACCTTGCCGTTCGGGTTGCGCGGCAACGCGTCGAGCACCGCGATCTCGCGCGGGACCTTGAACTTCGCGAGCCGCGCGGCGACGAAACGGCGCACGTCGTCGGGGTCCACCGAGACGCCGGCCCGCGGGACCACGCACGCCTTCACCGCCTCACCGTACACGGGATCGGCCACGCCGACGACGGCGGCCTCGAGGACGGCCGGATGGGCGCACAGCACGTCCTCGACCTCCACGCAGTAGATCTTCTCGCCGCCGCGATTGATCATGTCCTTGAGGCGATCCATGATCGTCACGTAGCCGTCGGCGTCGATCCTCGCGAGGTCGCCCGAGCGCATCCAGCCGTCGCCCATCGTCGCCGCCGTCGCCTCCGGATTCGCCCAGTAACCGGGTACCACGTGCGGGCCCCGGATGCACAGCTCGCCCACCTCGTCGGCCGCGCACTCGCGGCCGGTGCCGACGTCCACCGTGCGCAGCTCGGCGATCGGCACCGGCCAGCCGACCGACGAGATCCGCGCGAGCTCCTGGCCGAACGGCATGAGCGTCGTTGGCGACGACGTCTCCGTCATCCCGTACGCGTTCTGCAGGGTGGCCTGCGGCAGCCACTCGCGCAGTGCGACGATGCCGTCGGGCGGCGTCGGCGCGCCGCCGTAGCCGACGCGCCGCAGGCTGCGGCCGGCGTCACGCGCGCCCGGCTGCTGCAGCATCATCGTGAACACCGTCGGCGCCGCGATCATGTACGTGATCCGCTCGGCGTCGAGCAGACGGATCGCCTCCGCCGCGTCGAAGGTCCGCATCACGACCGTGGTGCCGCCGAGCCAGGCCATCGTCAGGAGCTGACCGATGAGACCGGTCACGTGGAAGAGCGGTACCGCCACCAGGGTGCGCTCGCCGTCGCCGAGTCCCATGCAGCGCTCGAAGGAGATGCTCGACGTGACGATGCCGACGTGCGTGCCCAACGCGCCCTTCGGGCGGCCGGTCGTGCCCGAGGTGTACATGATGAACGCCGTGTCGTCCTCGTCGACGACGACCGCGGGCGGGCGCTCCCGCGTGTCGGTCAGGCGGTCGAGCGGCTCCGTCCCCGCCGGCGGCCGGCCCGCCACGTAGACGGCCTCGCAGGGGACGGTGGCGCGGATCGGCGCGATCTCGTCCCACAGCGCCTCGTGCATGATCAGAATCCGCGCGCCGGAGTTCTGCAGCATGAACTCGAGCTCCGGCGCCCGCAGCTTGGTGTTCAGCGTGACGGCCACCGCGCCGAGCCGCGCGCACGCGAAGACGCCGACGCAGAAGTCGACGGAGTTCAGCAGGAGCAGCGCCACGCGGTCGCCCGGCTTGACGCCGTGCCGGGCGTGGAGGGCACCGGCCATACGGTCCACCTCGGCGCGCAGCTCGCGCCAGGTCAGGCGGCGCTCGCGCGTGACGACGGCGTCGCGGTCGGGCACGCGCGCGGCCGCGCGGCCGAGCACGTCGCCGAGCGTCCGCGCGTCCCGCGGGTAGCCGCGCAGCCGGTGGCCGTGATGGGTCTCGTCGACGAGATCGCGGGTGAGCGGCGCCGGCCAGAGGTCGCTTCCCCGGACGCGCATCGTTCAGACGGCGGCGCGGACGTGCTCGCGGACGAAGCGGACGATGTCCTGGGTCGAGGTGCCGGGCGTGAAGAGCTCCTTCACGCCGATCGCCTTGAGGGCGGCGATGTCCTCGGGCGGGATGATGCCGCCACCGAAGACCACGACGTCCTCGGCGCCCTTCTCCTTCAAGAGCTCGAGCACGCGCTTGAAGAGGTAGTTGTGGGCGCCGGAGAGCACGCTGAGCCCGATCGCATCCGCGTCCTCCTGGACCGCGGTGGCCACGATCTGCTCCGGGGTCTGGTGCAGGCCCGTGTAGATGACCTCGAAGCCGGCGTCGCGCAGGGCACGGGCCACGATCTTGGCGCCGCGGTCGTGGCCGTCGAGGCCGGGCTTGGCGACGACCACGCGCACGGTGCGCTCCGGGCTCACTGCGCCTCCGCCAGCGCCTGTCGTATGCGCTCGCCGATCTGGATGATCTGGGCGCGGTCCCCCGGCACGAGCTTCCAGTCGAAGCCCTTGCCGTCGTTGTTCCAGCGCGGGATGAGGTGCAGGTGGAAGTGCGGCACCGACTGGAAGGCGGCGGCGCCGTTGGCCTGGAGGATGTTGAGCCCGTCCGGCTTGACCGCCTCCCGCAGGGCGACGGCCACCGTCTTCGCCGTCGCGATGGCCGCCTGCAGATCGTCGACGTCCGCATCCCAGATCGTCGGCGCGTGCGGCCGCGTGACGACGAGACAGTGCCCGGCGTTCAACGGGTTGATGTCCATGAACACCAGCGTGCGGTCATCCTCGTAGACCTTCATGGACGGGATCTGACCGTCGAGGATCTTGCAGAAGACGCAGTCGGCGCTCATGCCCTCGCCCCTCCTAGACGGCCAGCATCCACCCGTGGGTGTCGGGCGCCGTGCCGTACTGGATCCCGACGATCGTGTCGTAGAGCTTCTGGGACAGCTCGCCGATCCTGCCGCCGTTCACGACGATGCGCTCGCTCTTGTACGTCAGCTCACCGACGGGCGAGATGACGGCGGCCGTGCCCGTCGCCCACACTTCCTTCAGCGCGCCCTTGTGAGCGGCCGCGATGACCTCGTCGATGGTGATCTGGCGCTCCGACACGCGCAGGCCCCACGCGCGCATCAGCGTCAGCGCGGTGTCGCGCGTGACGCCGGCCAGGATGGTGCCGGCGAGCGGCGGCGTGATCACCTCGTCGCCGATCTTCAGCATGATGTTCGAGGTGCCGACCTCCTCGAGGTACTTGTGGTGCACGCCGTCCAGCCAGAGCACCTGCGTGAAGCCCTCGTGCTTGGCCTCCTCGGCCGCGTAGAGGCTGGCCGCGTAGTTGGCCGACGTCTTCGCCTCGCCGAGGCCGCCCGCCACCGCGCGCACGTAGTCGTCGATGACCTTGATCTTCGTCGGCGCGAGGCCCTCCGGATAGTACGGGCCGACCGGCGACAGGATCACGTAGTAGATGTACTCCTTGGCCGGGCGCACGCCGAGGAACGGCTCGCTCGCGATGATGGTCGGCCGGATGTAGAGCGAGGTGCCGACGGACGACGGCACCCAGTCGCGGTCGACGTCCACCAGCGTCGTCCACGATCTCAGGATGAGGTCGGGATCGAGCTGCGGAATCGTCATGCGCGTGGCCGTGCGGTTCAGCCGCTCCACGTGCTTCTGCGGGCGAAAGAGACGGATCGTGCCGTCCGTGCCGCGGAAGGCCTTCAGCCCCTCGAAGAGCGACTGGCCGTAGTGCAGCACGGCCGTGGCCGGATCGAGCGAGAGCGGCGCGTAGGGCTCGACGCGCGGGTCGTACCAGCCCTTCTCTTCCTGGAAATCGACGACGAACATGTGGTCGGTGAACACCGTGCCGAAGGCCAGATCCTTGTCCTTCGGCCTCTGTTTCTTGTTCGCCGTCTTCGTGATCCGGATCGCGTCGCTACTCATCTCTCCCCCCTCTGGCAACGAACAGCCCGGCATCGTGCCGCCTCATGACGCTCGAGGACGATCAAAATGGTCCAGATGCGAGGCGCCGAGGGAGGGGCCGACTGAGGCGTAGGCCGCCTACGCCGCAGGGAGGCCCGACCGAGGCAACGACGCAGATGGGCCATTTTCATCGTCCTCGCTAGAAGATGATGGGCTCGCGATAGAGGCCGAACACCTGCCGGTAGACGTCCGAGATCTCGCCGAGGCTCGCATAGTCCTTCACCGCATCCACCAGGACCGGCATGACGTTGCCGCCGTTGCGACACGCCTCCGCGAGCTGCTTGAGCCGCCGCTCCACGCGGCTCATGTCGCGCGAGGCCTTGAGGCGGCCCACGCGCTCGATCTGCTCGGCCTCCACGCTCTCGTCGATGCGGAGGTAGTTGATGAGCTTCTCGTCCTTCATGACGTACTTGTTGACGCCCACCGTGACCTTCTCGCCGCGATCGTCCATCAGCTGGTACCGGTAGGCGGCGTCGGCGATCTCCTTCTGCGGAAAGCCGTCGTCGATCGCGCGGATCATGCCGCCCATGCCGTCGATCACGTCGATGTAGCGCTGGGCCTGCGCCTCCATCTGGTCCGTCAGCTTCTCGAGGAAGTAGGAGCCGCCCAGCGGATCGATCGTGAGCGTGACGCCGGTTTCCTCCGCGATGATCTGCTGCGTCCGCAGGGCGACGGTGACCGCGTCCTCGGTCGGCAGCGCCCACGTCTCGTCGTAGGAGTTCGTGTGCAGCGACTGGGCGCCGCCGAGCACCGCCGCCAGCGCCTGGATGGCCACGCGCGCGACGTTGTTCAGCGGCTGCTGCGCCGTCGCCGACACACCGGCGGTCTGCGTGTGCGTGCGCAGCCGCATCGACTCGGCCTTTTTCGCGCCGTAGCGCTCCTTCATGAAGCGCGCCCACATGCGGCGCGCCGCGCGCAGCTTGGCGATCTCCTCGAAGAAGTCGTTGTGGATGTCGAAGAAGAACGACAGCCGCGGCGCGAAGCTGTCGACGTCGAGCCCGCGCGCCAGCGCGGCCTCCACGTAGCCCAGGCCGTCGGCCAGCGTGAAGGCGAGCTCCTGCACAGCCGTCGAGCCCGCCTCGCGGATGTGATAGCCCGAGATCGAGACGGGATTGAAGCGCGGCACGTGCCTGGACGTGAACTCGATCATGTCCGTCACGATGCGGACGGCGGGATCGGGCGGGCAGATCCATTCCTTCTGGGCGATGAACTCCTTGAGCATGTCGTTCTGCATCGTGCCGCCGATGCGGTCCCACGCCACGCCCTGCTTGTCGGCGATGGCCAGGTACATGGCGAGGGCGACCGACGCCGTGCAGTTGATGGTCATCGACGTCGTGACGTCGCCGAGCGGGATGTCGGCGAAGAGCCGCTCGAAGTCGTCGAGGGTCGAGATCGACACGCCCTCCTTGCCCACCTCGCCGCGGGCGCGCGGATGATCGGCGTCGTAGCCCATCAGTGCGGGCATGTCGAAGGCGGTGGAGAGCCCCGTCTGACCCTGCGCGAGCAGGTACTTGAAGCGCAGATTGGTGTCCTCGGGGCGCCCGAAGCCCGCGAACATCCGCATCGTCCACAGCCGCCCGCGATACATCGTCGGGTACACGCCGCGCGTGAACGGGTACTGCCCGGGCTGGCCCAGCCGGTCTTCGTAGCGTCCCGAGACGTCGTCGGGCGTGTAGATCGGCTCGAGCGGGATGCCCGAGAGCGACTCGAACTTCACGTCCCGCTCCTTCCACTCGCGCTTGTCGCTCATCCTCGCCTCCCCGACGCGCCGGCGATCACTTGAGCACCTCGCGCGCGATGACCAGCTTCTGGATCTGCGACGTGCCCTCGTAGATCTGCGTGATCTTCGCGTCGCGGAAGTAGCGCTCGACCTCGGCCTCGCGGATGAAGCCGAAGCCGCCGTGGACCTGCACGGCGTCGGTGGCGACCTTCATCGCCGTCTCGGCCGCGAAGAGCTTGGCCATCGCCGCTTCCTTCGTGTACGGCTGGCCGGCGTCCTTGAGGCTGGCCGCCTTCAGCGTCATGAGCCGCGCGCCGTCGATGGCGGTCGCCATGTCGGCCAGCATCCAGCCGACCATCTGGTGCTCGCCGATCAGCACGCCGAACGCCTTGCGCTCGCGCGCGTACCTGACCGACCGCTCGTAGGCGCCGGCCGCGATGCCGACCGCCTGCGCGGCGATGCCGACGCGCCCGCCGTCGAGGGTGGCCAGCGCGATGTGAAAGCCCCTGCCCTCCTCGCCGATCCGGTTGGCGGCGGGGACGCGGCAGGCATCGAAGACCAGCTCGGCGGTGTCGGAGGCGCGGATGCCGAGCTTGTCCTCCGTCTTGCTGACCGAGAAGCCGGGCGCGCCCTTTTCGACGACGAACGCGCTGATCCCGCGGTGGGCCTTGTCGCGGTCCGTCTGGGCGAACACCAGCGCGTACGAGGCCTCGCGGCCGGTGCTGATGAAGAGCTTGCGCCCGGTGAGCACGTAGTTCTCGCCGTCGCGCACGGCCACCGTGTGCTGGTTGCGCGCGTCGGAGCCCGCCTCGGGCTCGGTGAGGGCGAAGCAGCCGAGCGCGTGACCGGCCGCCACCGGCTTGAGGAAGCGCGCGCGCTGCTCGTCGGTACCGTACTTCCACAGCGGGTCGCAGTAGAGCGAATTGTTGACCGACATGACGACCGCGTGCGAGGCGCACGCCTTGGCGATCTCCTCCAGCGCGACCACGTACGAGACGGCGTCGGCCCCGGCGCCGCCCCACTGCTCCGGCACCATGATCCCGAGCAGGCCCAGCTCGCCCATGCGCTTGACCGTCTCGTGCGGGAAGCGCGCGTCGCGGTCGATCTCCGAGGCGATGGGCGCCACGTGCTCCTGGGCGAACTCCGCAGCCATCGCGCGGATCATTTGCTGCTCTGACGTCAGCTCGATTCGCATGATCCCTTTCGCTACGATTTGTCCAGCAGTCGCTTGAATTCGTCGGTCAGCGCCGGGACCACCTCGAAGAGGTCGGCCACGATGCCGTAATCGGCGATCTTGAAGATCGGCGCCTCCGGGTCCTTGTTGACGGCGACGATGATCTTCGAGGTGCGCATGCCGGCCAGGTGCTGGATGGCGCCCGAGACGCCGAAGCCGAGGTAGAGCTTGGGCGAGATCGTGCGGCCGGTCTGGCCGATCTGGAAGCGGTGCGGCCGCCAGCCGGCGTCCACCGCGGCGCGCGAGGCGCCGACAGCGGCGCCGATCACCTTGCCCATGTCCTCCAGAATTACGTAGTTCTCGGGGCCTTTCATGCCGCGCCCACCGGAGATGACGATCTCGGCCTCGGTCAGCTCGGGCAGGCCCGTCGAGACCTCCTCGCGCCGCTCGACCAGCTTCATCCTCGCGGCGGGGATCTTCACGCTCGGCTTCTCCACCTGCGCGCTCTTGCCGGCCGCGCTCTCGGCGGGCTTGAAGACGTTCGGGCGCAGGGTGGCGATCCACGGCGTCTTCGCCCACGTCATCTTCGCGAGGAGCTTGCCGGCGTAGACGGGGCGCGTCGCGACCAGCGCGTCGCCCTCCATCGCCAGGGCCACCGAGTCGGCCGAGAGCCCGGCGCCGAGCCTCGCGGCGAGCCGCGCCACGAACTCGCGCATGCGGCTCGTCACCGGCGCGAAGATCGCCTTCGGCGACTCCTTGGCCACGAGCTCGGCGAGCGCCGGCACCCACACCTCGCCCATGTAGGGCGCGAAGGCGGCGTTCTCGAGCACCCAGACCTTCGAGGCCCCCCACGCGCCGAGCTGCTTGATCCCCTCGTCGCTCGCCTTGTCGGTGAGCCAGACCGCCTCGACGTTGGCGCCCGCCAGTCGGCCGGCCTCGCCCAGCACCTCGGCCATCACCTTCTTGGGCGAGCCCTTCCGATCGTCCTCGACGATGCACCAGTATGCGGTTGCCATGTCAGATCGCCTTCGCGTCCTCGCGCAACGCGCGGACGAGCTCTTTCACCGCGTCCTTGATCTCGCCCTGGATGACCCGCCCCGGCGGCCGCGCCGGCAGCGCCTCGAGGTTCTTCACGGCGACCTGCGGGGCGGCGGGCGTGAGGCCGAGGTCGCCGGCCTTCACGTCCTTGATCTCCTTCTTCTTGGCGCCCATGATCCCCTTCAGCGTCGGATAGCGCGGCTCGTTGAGCCCCTTCTGCGCGGAGAGCACGGCGGGCAGCGGCAGATCGAAGACCTCGAGCCCGCCCTCGACCTGGCGGCCCACGCGCACGCTCTTGGCGTCGGCGTCGACGGCCTCTTCCATGATCCACGACGCGCAGGGCCAGCCGAGCACCTCGGCCAGCTGCGCGCCGACGGCGCCCATGTCGTCGTCGATCGCCTGGCGGCCGCAGAGCACGAGCGCGGGCTGCTCCTGCTTGATCACGGCGGCGAGCGCCTGCGCGGTGGCCAGCGTGTCGGCGTTGGCCCAGGCGGGATCGTTCAGATGGATCGCGCGGTCGCAGCCCATGGCGAGCGCCGAGCGCAGCGCCTCTTTCACCCGATCCGGACCGAGCGAGACCGCGATCACTTCACCTTGACCACGCTTCTCCTTGAGTCGAAGAGCCTCTTCGATGGCGAATTCGTCATACGGCGAAACGATCCACGTGATCCCCGCGGTGTCGATGGCCTTCGGATCACCACCGATCTTCACCTGCGTGGCGGTGTCCGGAACCTGCTTGATGGCGACGACGATCTTCATGAGGTCGCTCCTCGCTCGGACTGCTCGTAGTGGAGTTCGCGGGTGATCCGGAAGCGGTCGCCGGGGATGAAGACGCGATCGAAGACGACGGGCGCGCCGCCCTGGTCGAACGACACGCGCTCGGACTCGAAGGCGGGCACGCCGGCGCGGCAGCCGAGCTCGCGCGCCTCGCGGAGCCCGAGCCGCACGGCCGACACGCTCTCGCGCGCGCGATCGATGGTGATGCCGAGCTTGAACTCGAGCACCTGGCGCAGCGGCGTGGTGCCGAGATCCGCCTTCAGCACCTCCTCGCCGACGGCCGTGGAGAGGAACGAGCGCTGGAGACTCATCGGGTGGCCGTCGACCAGCCGCAGCCGCTCGAGCTGCACGACGCCGGCGCGCGCGCCGAGGCCGAGCGCGTCGGTCACGCGGCGGTCGGCGCGCGCCACGCGCCCGCCGAGCAGACGCGTGGTGACGTGCTCGCCCTGCGCGGAGAGGTCGCCGGCGAAGCGGCGCAGCTGCAAGATGTCGTAGTCGATCGACGGCGCGGCGACGAAGGTGCCGAGGCCGTGACGGCGCGCGATCAGGTTCTCACGCTCGAGCACCTCGAGCGCCTGGCGCAGCGTCATGAGCGTCACCCCGAAGCTCTTCGCGAGCTGGCGCTGGTTGTCGAGCCGCGTCCCCGGCGTGAGGCGGCCGGCGTGGATGCGGTCGCGCAGCGACTCGGCGATGCGGTGGTAACGCGGCACCCGTGCGTTCACGGCGACTCCTCTGTCGGTGTTCTAGAACTCCGCGCTGCAAGAATCGTCGCCGGGGCGCCGAACGGAACGAACGAGAGCAACGACGAAAGGGACTTAGGCGCGACGGCGGTTACGGGAGGCATTGTACGGCCGGGGCCCGAGGGTCCGCAAGAGGATCCGGCGGCTACGCAAAAAAGGGGCGACAAAGCGCGTCGATTGAGCAACGCCGTGCACTGCCGCAGCCGGCGCCGCCGCGAAATCCCCGAACATCGCCGGTCTCGGGTCCGGTACGGCGATTGCTCTTTCCAGCGTACGAGCGAGCGGACGGCTCGCGGTCCGCGCCGAAAGGCCGGGCCGCTTCGCTCAAACCGACGCTTGCTCGACCGCGCTCATCGGCCCCTGTGAGCGCGCTTCTTTTTTGTGCGGGGAAGGGCGCTACGTCTCCTCCGCCAGACGGCGGCTCAGCGCGACCAGCGCGTCGAGCTTGCCGCGGGCGGCGCTCGAGTCGATCGACTGCGCGGCGACGGCGACGCCGTCCTTGAGGTCGCGCGCCCGGGCGCCGGCCACGAGCGCGGCGGCGGCGTTCATCAGCACGATGTCGCGCCGGGGCCCCGTTTCGCCGCCGAGCACCGCGCGGATGATCTCGGCGTTCTGCTCGCGGTCGCCGCCCTGGAGGTCCTTGATCGACGCGCGCGCCAGCCCGAAGTCCTCCGGCCGCACCGCGTACGTGCGCACGCCGCCCTCGCGCACCTCGGAGACGCGGCTCTCGCCGGTGTTGGAGATCTCGTCGAGATTGTCGGCCCCGTGCACGACGAAGGCGCGCACCGTCCCCAGCTCGGCCAGCACGCGCGCCAGCGGCTCGGTGAGCGACGCCGCGTAGACGCCGATGATCTGGGCGTTGGCGGCGGCGGGGTTGGTGAGCGGCCCCAGCATGTTGAAGACGGTGCGCACGCCCATCTCACGGCGCGCCGGCATGACGTGCTTCATCGCCGTGTGCAGCAGCGGCGCGTAGAGGAAGCCGATGCCGACCTCCTCGATGCAGCGCGTGACCTTGTCGGGCGGCAGCTCGAGGCTGATGCCGAGCGTCTCGACCACGTCGGCGGAGCCGCACAGCGAGGACACCGAGCGGTTGCCGTGCTTGGCCACGCGCAAGCCGGCGCCGGCCACGACGAAGGCGGTGGCCGTCGACACGTTGAAGGTGCCGGTGGCGTCACCGCCGGTGCCGCAGGTGTCGATGAGCATCTCCCGGTCGGTGCCGCTGATCCCCGCGACGTCGTCGCCCCGCGCGCGGATGCGCACGACCTTCTGCCGCATGACCTGGGCGAAGCCGATCAGCTCCTCGACGGTCTCGCCCTTCATGCGCAAGGCCGTGAGGAAGGCGCCGATCTGCGCGCCGGTGGCCGCGCCCGTCATGATGGCTTCCATGGCGGCCGCCGCCTCGATACGGGTGAGGTCCCGGCGGTCCACCAGCGCGCGGACCGCCTCCGTGATGATCGGGCTCGTCATGACCCTGCGATTCTAGCGCAGGTCTCCGGGTCGACGACGCCGCCGACCCGACCCTCGTGCGGACAGGTCGTGCGTTCCGGGAAACAAACCGTTACTGGCTGGTCGGGCCGCCCACCAGGATCGTCGTCGGCGCGATGCCGGCGAGCTTCACGTGCAGACGCCAGGGCGGCGGGCCGACCTGGTCGAGCGGGAACGTCGCGAAGGTGTGGCCCTCGATGCGGCTGGGGCCCTCCCCGACGGGCACGCCGACACCGACGCCGGTCCCGATCACGCTGCCACGGCCGATCGACGCGCCGCCGACGCCGATGCCGACGGTCGGCCCCGGACCCGTGACGACGGGCGCGTTCTCGATGGTCTGCGCGCGCACGGCCGTACCATCCGCCCTGACGATCCAGATGTCCTCCAGGCGGCGGTGATCCGTGTCGATCTCGATCCTCAGCCGATCGGCGAGCATCTGGTAGGCGGCGGAGACCTTCGCGCCGTCCGGCTGCTGCTCCGGCTTGTACGGCAGGGTGGCCTGGGCGCAGCCCGCGAGCGCCACGAGCGCGACGACGGTCAACGATGGCGTGGTCATGCGGTCAGCGTACAGGCCGATCGTGATAAGGTCGAGCCTCCAAGGAGGCTCCCATGCGCGGCATCGTCTTCCTCGGCAATCGCAAGCTCGAGATCCAGGAGTTCCCCGACCCCACGCCCGGCCCCGGCGAAGTCGTCCTCGAGATGAAAGCCTCCGGGATGTGCGGCAGCGACCTGCATCCTTATCGAGCGGCGGGCAACGCCGCGGCCGCCCTCGGCCTCGGCGCCGGCGGCCCGGTCATCGCCGGCCACGAGCCGTGCGGCGTGGTTGCCGCCGTCGGCGCCGGCGTCGATCCCGCGCTCGTCGGCCAGCGCGTGATGAATCACCACTACAAGGGCTGTGGCGCTTGCCGGCACTGCCGCCTCGGCTGGTCGCAGCTCTGCCGCGCCGGCATCACCGTCTACGGGATGACGGGTCACGGCGGCCACGCGCGCTACATGAAGGCGCCCGCGTTCACCTGTGTTCCCTTGCCCGAGGAACTCTCCTTCGAGGAGGGGGCTTCCGTGTCCTGTGGCACCGGCACCGCCTACGGCGCCCTCAAGCGCATCGACGTCTCCGGCCGCGACACCCTCGCCGTCTTCGGTCAGGGCCCGGTCGGACTCAGCGCGACGATGCTGGGGCGGGCGATGGGAGCGCGCGTGATCGCCGTGGACATCGTGCCCGAGCGGCTGGCGCTCGCGCGCGAGTTCGGCGCCGAGCACGTCGTCAACGCCAAGGACGCCGATCCCGTGAAGGCCATCCACGAGCTGACGCGCGGCGAGGGCGCGGAGACGACGATGGACTGCTCCGGCTCGTCGGAGGGCCGGCTGGGCGCGCTCCAGTCCGCGGGCACGTGGGGCCGCGTCGCGTTCGTCGGCGAGGGCGGGCAGACGACGATCGACGTGAGCAAGCACATGCTCCGTCGCCAGCTCACCGTGCACGCGTCATGGACGTTCTCGGCCGTCGGCCAGGAGGAGTGCGCGCGCTTCGTCGCCGACCGCAAGATCCCGCTGAAGCGGCTGCTCACGCACCGCTTCCGGCTGGAGCAGGCGGACGACGCGTACCGCCTGTTCGACACGCAGACGACGGGCAAGGGTGTCTTTGTGTTCTAGGAACATGGGGGGCCCCGAAATGGCCCCCCAATCCCCCCAGCGCCCGGGGCGCCCCGGCGAAGCCGTGGCACCCCTCGATACTCCGGACGCCTTAGCTCTTGCGGGGCTGCAGGTGGAGCCCCGAGAGAATGGAGCGACTCTCCGGGATCTCGTCGAGGTGCCTGAACGGCAGGTGGAAGACGGGCCGCGACGCCAGGAGCACCATGGCGAAGTTGACGGCGGCGGCGGCGACGTGGAGCACCGGCAGCGCCAGGTAGTCGAGCATCCGGTCGCTCGCGGCGTGCAGCCACTCGGTCTCGCGCCGAATGTCGCGTAGCGGCCCCTCCCACCAGGCCGGCATCGCCGCGCCCGCCGGGGCCGGCGGCGCGCCTTCGGCCGACGTCAGAGGCCGGCGCGACATGAAGGCCATCAGCGGCGCCGTCCCGTACTGACCGAACAGGAACCACGTCATACCGCGGACGCCGAGCCAGCCGCACGTCGCCACCACGATCGTCCCGGCCTGCTGGTCGGCGAGCGCCGGCATGAAGGCGGTCACGATCTCGCGGTACAGGAACATCACCTCGAAGAAGGCGACGAAGATCTCGACCGCGATCATCTGCGCGACGTACTTCATCTGGCGCGTGCGGATGGCGTCCACCAGCGCCTGCGTGCAGGCGAAGCTGCCCATCACGAGCATCATGAGGAAGACGAACAGCATCGGCCCGGTGGCGCGCGCCGGCTCCGGCGTCTCGGCCAGACGGCTCAGGACGTCAGTCACCGTCGGAAAGAGGACGTGCGTGAACACGGTCGCCTCGAGCACGCACCAGAGCATCAGCGCGACGAACGCGACCCACGGCGCGCCCGGCTGGAAATACCGGTTCGTCATCCGTCCCGTCACGATGAAGGGCGTCAGCGCCACCTTGCGCGTCGCCTCCACGATCAGCCGCACCAGGAAGGTCGCGAAGATGACGATCCAGCCGAGGGCGACCCCGACGCAGCGGATGAGCCCCATCCAGTAGAGCCACACCGCCCGCGCGGCGTCCCACCACGCCAACAGCAGCGCCGACACGAAGTGGACGCGGCCGTTGCGGAACGGCAGCGTGTAGATCGAGAGCTGTGTGCACCAGAGCGCGGCCAGCCCGAGCAGCGCGGGGAACAGGAGCAGGACGTACTTCGCGGCCGCCATCCAGGGCGATGGCGAGTGCAGGAAGAAGTCCATGAGGACATGCTGCAGCCGCGGGATCCAGGCGACCGGTCCCAACAGCAGCGCGATGACCTCCTGCCATTGTTGCGGGAACGAGCTGATGATCTGCTCCACCGCTCGACCCTCCCCTTGCGCCGCCGTTATGGCGACTCTGACTTCTTCTTCTCGGGCGGAGCGCCCACGAGCTCCTCAGCGCGCGCGGGCGCCGGCGTCATCGGAGCGGAAACCGCGCGCCCGGCGTACGTGACCCGCGTCACCTTCGGCGGCGCCGGAGCGGCGAGCTGCTGCGCGACCACCCGCGCCGCCTCGTGATCGTAGCGGCGCAGCACGCGGACGACGTATTGCCGCGTCTCGCGGTACGGCGGAATGCCTCGATGGTTGATGACCGCCTGCTCGCCGGCGTTGTAGGCCGCGAGCGCGAGCGGCACGTTGTTGTGGAAGCGCACCATGAGCCGCTTGAGATGGCGCACACCACCGTCGATGTTGTCGCGCGGATCGAACGAATCCTGGACGTCGAGGTCCGCGGCCGTGGCCGGCATGAGCTGCATCAGCCCCTCGGCGCCCCGCCGCGAGACCGCGCGCACCTTGAACTGCGACTCGACGGCCACGATGGCGGCGATGAGCTTGGGCTCGACGCCGTGGCGCCGGCCGACCTCGACGATGTGGGTGTTGATGTCGCGCGTGTCGACCGCGGGCGGGCTCGACGCCGGCTCCTCGGCGACGATCTCGACTTGGTGCTCGGCGGAGTCGGCGACGGCCACGCGCGAGACCGCGTACGCGGTGCCCACGGCGAGCACCAGCACGCCGAGCCCGAGCGCCTGTCGCGCCAGGGACTCGCGCGCCGTGAGCGTTCGTCCGAGTGCCTTGTGGCCCATAGCGCCGTGCGCGGACACGGCGGGCACTGTTGAGCAACCAGGGTGCCAGACCCGGACCGTCGAGCCGAAACTACCCGGTTTGTCGCGACTTGCGGGCGGGGCTGGTCAAAAGTCGACCGGCCGGTGGCGTCGGCCAGGTGACGTCCGGGCCGACACGGCGTGTCAGCCTGCCTGTGGCTGCCACGTCAGGCGCCGAACTGGCGCAACCGGCGGCCCCTCCTGAGCGGACGAGGCGCTAGCGGAAGATCTTCTTGAGGCTCTCGACGGCGTCGCTCACCGGCGGGGCGCCGGGCAGCGGCAATGCCGTCGCGCGCGGCCCCAGGCGGAAGCGAACCTCCGAGGTCTGGCCGGCGAGCACCTGCACCGTGCGCGTCTCCGTCGCGAGCTTCGGATGGCTCGCGCGCAGCCGGTACGTTCCTTCCTTCAGCGTGTAGCGCGCGCCGGCCGGCTCGGTCGCCCGGAGGCTCGTCACCAGCGCGTCCTTGGGCGTCAGCACCTCGACGGTGGCGTCGGGCAGCGGCTTGTCGGCGCGATCCCGCACGAAGGCGATGATCTCCCCCGTGTTCGGAGGCCGCGCGACCTTCAGGTAGCCGTAGACGGAGCCGCCGATCGACAGGCACGCGGCGATGATGCCGAAGATCGCCTGCGTGCGCGACAGCGACAGGTGAGCGCGCAACCTGACGAACAGCCCGGATTCCTCGGACGTCGCGCCGCTCACGACGGCCAGCGTATCAGAGCCCGAGGTACGCCTGCTTGACGTGCGGGCTCTGCTGGAGCGCCTCGCGCGGGCCGTCCAGGACGATGCGCCCGTTCTCGAGGACGTAGGCGCGGTGCGAGAGCGTGAGCGCGCGCGCGACGTTCTGCTCGACGAGCAGGATGGTCGTGCCGCTCTCGTTGATCCGCTTCAGATTCTCGAAGATCAGCCTGACCATCACGGGAGCGAGGCCGAGGCTCGGCTCGTCCAGCAGCAGCAGCCTCGGGCGCGCCATGAGCCCGCGGCCGATGGCGCACATCTGCTGCTCCCCGCCCGAGAGCGTGCCGGCCACCTGCCGCTCGCGCTCGCGCAGGCGCGGGAAGAGCGCGAAGACGGACTCGAGCGCGGCGGCGCGGGTCGTCCGCTCGCGCGCGCCCAGCTCGAGGTTCTCGCGCACGCTCATGGTCGGGAAGAGCTGGCGCCCCTCCGGCACGTGGGCGATGCCGCGCGCGACCACCTGCGACGACGTCCGGCCGTCGATCCGCTCGCCCTCGAACTCGATGCGGCCGCGGCGCAGCGGCAACAGCCCGGTGATCGCGCGCAGCGTCGTCGTCTTGCCGGCGCCGTTGCCGCCGATGAGGGCGACCACTTCGCCCGCGTGCACCTCCAGCGAGACCTCGCGCACGGCCACGAGGTCGCGGTAGCCGGCCTCGACGCTATCGAGGCGGAGCAGCGTGGACATATTCCTCGCCCAGGTACGCCTCGATGACCCGGGGGTGGCTGGCGATGACGGCCGGCGGCCCCTCGGCCACCGTCTCGCCGAAGTTGAGCACGACGATCCGGTGCGAGAGCGCCATGACTGCGCGCATGTTGTGCTCGATCAGGAGGATCGATACACCGCCGCGGTGGATGTCGCCGATGAGCGCGACGAGCGTCGCGATCTCCGTCGGGTTCAGCCCGGCCATCACCTCGTCGAGCAGCAGCAGCATGGGCTCCGTGGCGAGCGCGCGCGCCAGCTCGAGCCGTTTGCGCTCGGCCAGTGTGAGGCCCGCCGCGGGCTGCGCGGCCCTGGCGCCGAGCCCCACGCGCTCGACGACGGCGCGCGCCAGCCCGCGGGCGCGTGCGACCGCGGGATGCCGCGCCAGCGCGCCGACCATGACGTTGTCGAGCACGCTCAGTCGCGGGAATGGGCGCACGATCTGGAACGTGCGCGCCAGCCCGAGCTGGCAGATCGTGTGCGGCTTGAGGCCCAGGAGCGAGCGCCCGCGGAAGCGGATCTCTCCCGCGTCCGGCGCCAGGAAACCGGAGAGCAGATTGAAGGCCGTTGTCTTGCCGGCGCCGTTGGGCCCGATGAGGCCGAGCACCTCGCCCTCGGCCAGCGTGAGGTCGAGACCGGCGACGGCGTGGACGCCGCCGAAGTGTTTCGAGAGTCCGCGCGTCTCGAGCAGGCTCATGCGGTGTCCGGCGCGCGGCGTCGCAAGAGCCGCGCCAGGCGCGGGTACGCTCCCTCGGGCAGGAAGAGCACCACGGCGATCAGCAGGAGCCCGTACACGACGAGGTGAGCGCCGTGCCAGCCGCCCTGGGCGAAGTAGTGGCGCGCCAGCTCGGCGAGCGGGCTCAGGATGAAGGAGCCGAGGATCGGCCCGAGCACGGTGCCGGCGCCGCCGACGATAGCCCGGATGATGATCTCGACGGACAGCGGAATGCCGAACACGGAGCCCGGCTGCAGCGAAAAGAGATAGAAGGCGTAGAAGGCGCCGCCGACGCCGGTGAGGAACGACGACAGCATCATCGCGAGCATCTTGTAGCGGAAGGTGTCGACGCCGAGCGCCTCGCACGCGCTCTCGTCCTCGCGGATCGCGCTGAGGTACACGCCGAAGCGACGGCGCTCGAGCCACGCCACCACGCCCGTCGCCGTCAGCATGAGGACCAGCGCGACGTAGTAGTACACGCGCGCGTCCTGGAACTGGAACTGGCGCGGGTTGCCGGTGAACGTGATGTAGTAGCCGACGGCGCCGCCGATGGCGTCGGTGTTGGACGCGATGATGCGGCAGATCTCGGCGAAGGCGACGGTGAGCAGGACGAAGTAGAAGCCGCGGAGCCCGAAGCGAAAGCCGAGGAAGCCGATGAGGGTGCCGAGGACCGCCGCCAGCGCGCCGCCCACGAACATGCCGACCCAGGGCGTGATCCCCTTCTCGACCGAGAGCAGGGCCGCGGTGTAAGCGCCGATGCCCAGGAAGGCCGCGTGGCCCGCCGAGAGCTGGCCGGCGTAGCCGCCCACGATGTTCCACGCCTGGCCGAGGAACCCGTAGAAGAAGATGAGCGTGAAGAGGGTGACGGCGTAGGAGCCGAACACGGACGGCAACAGCGGCAGCGCCGCCAGCAGCGCCACGGTCGCCGCCGCCCAGACCCACCGGGTCACGGCGCTCGCCTGCCGCTCACGACGCGCGCCGGCCGAAGAGTCCCGCGGGGCGGAACAACAAGATGAGCACGAGCAGCGAGAAGCTCACCAGCTCCTTGAGGGAGGGCTTGAGGAACACGGCGCCGAGCGACTCGGCGACCGCGACGAGCAGCCCGCCCATGAAGGCGCCGAGGAGACTGCCCATGCCGCCGATGATCACGATGTTGAACGAGGCGACGGAGAGCTGCAGGCCCGTCGGCGGCTGGAAGGGCAGGAGCGGCGCCACCAGCGCGCCGGCGGCGCCCACGCAGGCGGCGCCCACCCCGAAGGCCACCGCGTAGACGCGACGGACGTCGGTGCCGATGACGAGCGCGCCGTACGTGTTGTCGGCGGCGGCGCGGATGGAGCGGCCGAGGTCGGTGCGGAACAGGAAGAGCGAGAGCAACAGCGTGAGCACGACGGCCACGCCGAACGCGATGAGGCGCGCCACGTCCACGAACACGGGGCCGAGCCAGAGCGTCGACTGTGCGAGCGCGCTGCGCACGCGCTGCGGTTCGGGGCCGAAGGCCAGCAGCGCCGCGTTCTCGAGCACGAGGGCCACTCCCAGCATGAGGAGGATCTGCATCTCGTGCGGCGCGTCGACGATGCGCTGCACGAGCACGCGCTGTACGACGAAGCCGAGGAGGAAGAGGGCGGCCGCGCACACGACGAAGCCGGCGTAGGGATCGACACCGCCGCGGGTGGCCATCAGCCACGCCAGGTACATCCCCCACACCATCATGTCGCCGTGGGCGAAGTTCACCACGCGCATGACGCCGAAGATGAGCGTGAGCCCGACGGCCATGAGGCTGAACACGCCGCCGAACAGCACGCCGTTGAGCAGGCCCTGCGCGACGAGGGTCGCGTCGATCGTCAGGCCTTGGGGCGCGGGAACACGAACTTCTGCAGGGCGGCTTCCTTGGGCCAGACGGCCACCGGCCGCTGCCGGAGGATCTGGATCATGGTCGGGATCGCGTTCGGGTTGTCGCCGATCTCGTTGAAGTGGATCGGCCCGCCGTACTGCATGAGGCCGGCGCTGTACGTCGTCTTCTGGATCGCGTCCACGATGGCGTCGGGATCGTCGAGCTTCGCCGCGCGCTCGAGCACGTCGGCGACCACGAAGATGGCGTCGTACGAGTAGCCGGAGTTCGTGTCGAAGAGCCGGCCGCCCGAGCGCTTCTGATATTCCTCGGCGAGCTGCTGGGTCTTCGGATTGCGGAAGTTCGGCCAGGGGTTGCTGGCCATCACGTATTCGAGGTCTCCCTTGAGCGCCGCGAGCTGGCCCGCCTCGTAGAGCCCGGGGCTGCCCGGGCCCACGATGCCGAGGGACTCGACGCGCTGCTTGCGAATCTCCGGCAGCAGGAGCTGCGCGCTCGCCGGCCGCGTGATCGGCGCGATCACGTCGGGCTTGAGCGCCTTCAGCCGCGCCACCTCCGTCGAGAGGTCCGAGGGCGGCTCCGGCCACGGGATCACCTCGTCCTCCAGCAACGTCCACGCCGGCTTCGCCGCCTTGTACGCGGCCAGGAAGCCACGCGACTGGTTCAGGCCGAAGAGGTCGTTGCAGTGCATCAGCACGACGCGCCGGGGCGTGACCTTCGCCTCCGCGAAGATCTCGGTGAAGTAGCGCACCGCGCTGCGTCCGAACCCCGAGCCCGTCGGGAAGTTGCGGTAAACGTACTGGACCTTCTGCTGGCCCTCCTTCACCGCCTTCGCCACGTTGGCGGTGATCGGATCCGCGGCGGCGATGTCGATGAGGAACGGCAGCCGCTTCTGCTGCGCGACCGAGACCATGGCCGCCGTGCTCCCGGAGTCGAACGAGCCCACCAGCATCTGCGCGCCCTGGTTGACCACGCGCTCGGCCTCGACGCGGCCGTTCTCGGGCTTGCTCTGCGTGTCGCCCGTGATCAGCTCGAGCTGCAGCCCGCCCTTGCCCTTCACGCCGCCGGCGGCGTTGACGGCCTCGACGGCGAGCTGGGCGCCGAGCCGGCAGGCCTGGCCCGGCTCGGCGAGCGGGCCCGTCACGGGGTGAATCGCGCCGATCTTGAACGGCTTCGGCTGCGCGCGGAGCGGAAGCGGCACGCCGGCGACGGCGGCGCCGGCCACGGTGGTCTTGAGGAACGCACGCCGGCTGAGTTGGCGCATCGTCATTCGAGCCTCCTTGAGGCCGTCGAGATAGAAGCGCTCCAACTCTACTACCAGCGACCAGGCTTGTAGCGGCGGTCGACTAACGGCCCTGACGCACGAAGGCCTTTCGGAACACGTGGTCGGCCACGCGCCGGCCCTGGGCGATGCCCTCGGTCTTGTCGAACACCCAATGGATGCCCAGGTAGATGCGGCTCTGGCCGTTCTCTTCCTCGGCCTCGGAGAGCGACGCGAAGCTACGCGGCACGAGCGGGCGCGCGTTGCCCTCGTTGTCGAGCGTCTCGCCGTTGAGCTCGTCCGACACGAATGTGAAGGCAATGCGGTCGGTCCCGTAGAAGTCGCGCAAGATCTGGAAGAGCGCGCCGCCGAACCCCGCGTGGCCCGAGGGGTATGCCGGGAACGGCGGGGTGAAGTTCGGGCCGTTGAGGTTGCTCGCGGGCGCGCCGAGCGGTGAGTACGTGGGATCGGGTGGCGTCCTCAGATTGCCGTCGGACTCGCGAATGCCGGTGACCGGGCGCCAGAACACGTAGTGGTACTTCGACTCCCAGATCGCGACCCCGGCGTCGGCGATCGCCACGTTGACCAGGGCCAGGAGACGGGCGAGCTCGATGCCGCCCGTCCTGCGCTGCTCGGCGATGTGCAGCACGATCTGGTTATAGAGCCGTGGCGGCGCGCACAGGGTCGGCGTGCCGTCGTACGCCCAGAAGATGCCGGTGAGCGTCTGATCGGCGGTCCGCACGGTGGGGGTGACGATCCCGTCGCCGCCCACCGCCTTCACTTCGTTGTACGCGCCCGTGTACTCCCGATTGTCGAGATCGGGCGGCGGCGGAACGCGAAACTGATCGCCCGACCGGAGCACGAACGGCGTGACGTCTCCCCAGTGAGCGCCCAACGCGAGCGGGTTCTGGCTGATCGGGTCCTGGCGCCACTTGCCGGGCGCGTCGCTGGTGATGTAGTCGATGCCGATGCGCGGCTCAGGGTGCGCCGCGCCGTCGTTGGCGCGGCGCGCGAGGATGGCGGCGGCGGCCGCACGCCCGAGCGTGACGCCGTTGGCTTTGGCGCGCCCGTCGCGGAGGGCGCTGAGGTCTTCGACGAGCTCGGCGTCGAAATCGGCCTTCTGCGAAGGGAAGAGCGCGGTCAGCGTGTCGTGCGCGGCCACCGCAATGGCGGCCTCGACAGACGCGTCCTGGGAGGCAGCGCGAAGACGCGTGTAGCTCTGGAAGCCCCCGACGACAGCGTTCACGGCGTCGAAGACCGCGATGTGGACGATGGCCAGGGCCCGACTCGAGCGTCCCGGCCCGAACTGCTCGCCGAACACGCGTGGATCACCGGGCGGGACCGGCGTGTGGTCGACGCCGCTGGCGTCGACGGCGATCTGGTTCCAGTGGCGAAGACGGTCCGTGACGCCCGGGCCGCGCTGCCGCCGGCGTCTCGGCTCACGCGGGTTCGGGCGAGCGTCGAAGCGCGGCCCGAGGGCGTCGCGGAGACCGCCCTGGATTCCGTCGGCGCCGGCGGGGACCGGCAGACCGAGCGCGAGCATCCCCAGCACGAACGCGCGTCGCGATGACCGGCTGCTCATGAGGTCGCTCCTGTCTCGGCGGAGCCACCGCGGGTGCGGGCAAGATGGAGGAGAGCAGACGTCGTGCCAGACCAGCGTCCAGCGGCGGCGACCCGGAATCTCAACGGGTTCGAGCGCGGCGCTCGGTCGTCACGTCGCCGGCGAAGACAGCGCGTCACAGCGTGTCAAGCGGCGTGACACCGCGCGAGCTCATTCGCGAAACTGACGCGCGCGTCGCCGCGGGACATGCCGGAGAGCCATCGCGCGCGCGCGTATAATGCCGCGTGCGCATCGGAGTCCTCGTCCCGCCCGGCAACCCGACGGTGGAGCCCGAGCTCTACCGCATGGCGCCGGCGCAGGTGACGATCCACTTCGCGCGGCTGGACTCCGGTGCCGAGAGCGGCGATCCCGGCAGTCGTACGGGGATGGAGGACCGCACGCGCGCGTATCTGGCCGGTCTTCCGCTCGTCGCGCGCGGACTCGCCCAGGTACGCCCGGCCGTCGTCGTGCTCGCCCACACCGCCTCGAGCTACGCCAACGGCTTCGCGAACGAGCCGGCGCTCGTGGAGCGGCTCTCGTCGCTCACGGGCGCGCCGGGGGTGACAGCGGCCGGGGCCGTACGCGCCGCGCTCCAGCACCTCGGTGCCAAGCGCCTGGCGCTCGGCACGCCGTACCAGGAGAGCGTGAGTCTGCAGGGCAGGGCCTACTGGCAGGCCGCGGGCTTCGAGATCGTCGGCTACCGGCGGCTCGGCGACGTGGGATCGATCTACGACGAGACCGAGGAGCGCGCGTACGAGCTGGCGCGCCTGGCCGATGCGCGAGAGGCCGACGCGGTGCTGCTGAGCGGCACCGGACTGCCGACGATCGGCGTGCTCGAGCGTCTCGAGCGCGACCTCGGCAAGCCGGTCGTCAGCAGCATCCAGGCCTGCCTGTGGCAGGCCCTGCGCGTGGCCGGCCGGCCTCAGCCCATCGCGGGCTTCGGTCGGCTCCTCCGCGACGTCGCGCGCTGACGCACCACGTCCGCGAGC